>ERZ773057.3-NODE-3-length-256959-cov-6.766446_pt1 | contig 256959 bp, 216 predicted proteins | sample MGYA00580629_ERZ773057 | MGnify/ENA primary metagenome ERZ773057 (study PRJEB29015, sample SAMEA2738143) | human oral metagenome | biome: human oral; feature: human-associated habitat; material: saliva | place: China | collected 2163 ...
AGCAGATGATTAAGCGCGCGGAGCGTCTTATGCGTGGGGTTCAGGAAGAGCGTCAAGTCGATAAGGTTGCGGCAATTCGTTTCCCTGACCCCGCTCCCTGCGGTAAAACCCCGCTTTCTGCCCGGGGGCTGTCGAAATCCTATGGTTCGCTTGAGATTTTTACAGACGTTGATTTGGCCATTGACCGGGGTTCACGGGTAGTGGTGCTGGGACTCAACGGTGCGGGTAAGACTACCCTGTTGCGTATGCTGGCGGGTGCGACTCAGCCGGATACAGGTGAGGTGGTGTACGGTCACGGGGCGAAGCTGGGGTATTTCGCGCAGGAACATGAAATTCTTGAGGGTGAGCGCACTGTTTTTGAGAATATGAAATCTGCTGCGCCGGATCTGGATGATACGCGGGTGCGCACTATCCTTGGTTCATTCCTTTTCTCAGGTGATGATGTTGATAAACCGGCCGGGGTGCTTTCGGGTGGGGAGAAGACCCGTCTGTCACTGGCTACACTGGTAGCCTCTAGCGCGAATGTGCTGCTGCTTGATGAGCCGACGAATAACCTTGACCCGGCTTCTCGGGAGGAGATCCTGAATGCTTTGAAAGCGTACACTGGTGCCATTGTGATGGTCTCGCATGATGAGGGGGCCGTTGAGGCGCTGAACCCCGAGCGGGTTTTGCTGCTGCCGGACGCGGTGGAAGATCTCTGGTCGAAGGACTATCAGGATTTAATTTCGTTGGCGTAGCACGCCGAAAACGGAACTACATTATACCCGCCCGCCCTGGTTTTCCACTGGGGTGGGCGGCATCTGTATATCGTGTGTGTCTCTGAAATACGGGGTGTACCACGGGGCGGGTATTGGTGCAGCTGAGCTGCGAAGAGGGGTTGCGTTTCTACGATTTAGTGTTGCTTTGTGCCCGTATCACCGTATTTTTGAGAGTTTTGCTATGGGGTTTGCCGGAGAAAGTATTGGTTTTGAGATATTGGCTGCGGTAGTGATGGAAAAAACCGCTTGCGATTGTGGGTTTTCCGTATAAAAATCCGTTGTATTGTCGTTATATTGCGGACAGTAATGTGGGTTTCTAGAAATATCGGTGTGTGCCTGCCTACATTTTGGGTTTTTGGCTGGAAAACCAATACTGCACGGGTCTACACTGGATGTGTTCCCGCTGATGCGAGGACGCAAAAGCAAAAGAAGGGGCTTGTCCTTGTAGGTCAAGCAAGCATATTGGGACAGGATTCCTTGTGCTGACAAAAGGAGAACATATGCACAACACTGAGTACGAGAAGTACCCCACCTCCGGTGAAGAGAACGTCGAGGTCGACGTCCACTGGCCCATCCAGGACGCATAAGCCGGAGAAGCTATAAAGGATTCGACGCCCCGCCCATCGTTTTGATGAGGCGGGGCGCTCCTGTGTCTTCTTGTGTCTGTGCAACGTTCCCAAAGGTTATTGATGTATGCCCAGCCCGGCTGTCTGTAGGGGGTAGGGGATGAGGCCACCAAGTGCGGCCGCATACCAGCCGATATAGAGGGTCAGTAACAGCACCAATCCTTTTTCGCGGGCGCTGCCAGCATCACCCAGAAGCGGTAAGGCCATGTAGCCACTTTTCTTCCAAAGTGCCGAAGCAACCGGAGGTTTAAGGATGATGGGGTATAACGGCAGAATTCCTCTGGTGGTCAGGGCATCTCCTATGAGGTGTATGGTTGCCCCTACTGAAATAGCCCAGGGGAGTAGGCTGAGCGAGCCAGTGGTGTAAGCAGCGTACCCCAGGATAATGGCCCCGATCCAGCCGCCTGGTGCACCGAGAACACGCAGAGCTAACCCACCAGAGAACCCCGCAAGTATGAGCGAAACCCAGGGGACACCCTGGTAGGTGAGCTGAATACTGAAGTATGCGATAGCCCAGAAAGCGATGAGTCCTATCAGTGAATGGGTGCCTTTTCGGTGCCCACCGCTTATAGCGCCCACCACGCGTGCAAGCCAGCGTGAAAGTGGCGGTATGGAGTTGGCAATACTGCCGTTGTGGTGATCAATATCGGGTAGCATACCCGCGCCAGCGCAGGCAAGAGTGGTAACGATCAGGGTGGGTGTATCGGGCACCTGCACCACACCGGTTTCAGCGAGTATGAGCCACCCGGCGGCCGCGCTCACGGTGTGCGAGTAACCCATCATAGGCGAAACCTCTTCGAAAATACTTTGCAAAAATCTTTTCTAAACAGGACTAACTATAGCAGGTTTTCGAAGTAAAATTCGATACAAATATATGCATGACTATCCGCGGCAGGAACGGTTAGAAAATACGTTTTACTAGGATAGTCAGCGCCGGGAATAAACGGAAAGAACATATAGCAGGGGAACGCTGCAGGTTGGCTGAGTATCTTCAGGCGGCATTGACGCAGACGCCTCATACCTACCTTGTTCGTCAATGAAAGAAAGGGTGTTTACGCCTTCCTGCGGACCCTCGCAACACGCCGCCGCTGGGTGTTGACCGGTTGGGCTTGCAGTTCTTACGAGAGCCCATCCAAAAACGCGTCTTCCTCTTCTTCATCGGTGGGCCGGGAACGTTTCCTTGCAGGCCTGGGGCGTACGATCGACTTCATATGCGAGGGCATATCATCAATCATCTCCATTTTGCGAAGCACCACAGCCTCGTCTTCCTCACCCATGTAGGTGCCGTCCTCGTTGTAGAACTGCCCGTAGTAACGTTCCAGCTCCGCCGCCACCTGCGCATCCAGCTCATCGTTGCGTACTTTCTGCCGTGCACTCCAGAAATACACCACATAGATCAGTACCGCGAAAGCATACCACTGTAACGAGTAGGAAAGGTTCGGCCCATTATCTAATTCGGGCTGCGCTTTCTGCTGCGGGCGGCTGGCAGCGGCTGGGTTCTCAGCGTCAAGCAGCCCGTAGGCGCCAGCGCTAACTGGCTGTGAGGTGCGTTCGGCGATTTCCTTCAAATCAATAGAGGCCACCTGCCCCTGTGGTGCTTCTTTCCCCGTGGCAGATTCCCCATTATGCACGCGCGCAACAATACTCACCTGCCCCTGCGGCGGGGCGGGCACTTCCTCGCGCGGGGCCGCAGCATCCGATGAGCTGGCGGGTAACCAGCCGCGGTTTATCACAATCACCTGCTCGTCATCGGTGCGGAAAGGAACCAGCACCTCAAAACCGTTCTGCCCCTCATAGGGCCGGTTGCGGGCCAATAGGGTCTTCTCGGGAAGGTACTGTCCACGCATCTGAACCGGATGCCATTGAGTGTTAGGGTCGTAGTCTGTAAAGATCCGGGGCTTATCCTCCAGCTGGTAGGGGTCAGCATGGTAGTTCTGCACGATCAGAGAATTACGCCAGTCAAGAGCCTCCTTACGGCTCATCTGCCACCCCGCCAGGTACACGCACAGCACAGAAAACAGCACACACAGGATGAAAGCTAATATCCATTTGCTGGTGAGCAGAAAACGGTATGCGCGCATGAATCCTTCCGGGCGGTGGTAGAACAGAAACAGAGTTAACAGTACAGTGCCGCTGAGCGGGTGTCAGCTACTGTGGAAACGGCAGGGTCTGCTTCCAGAACTGGCGTTCTTTAAGATAATTCTCTAACCATGCCGTATGCTCGTCGCAGGCAAGCCAGATTTTACGCCGCTGTGGGGTATGGATTTTTGGATTATTCCACAGGATCTGGTGGGTAGCCTCGGTAGTGCACCCTTTACGGGAACAGATATCCCCAGTGGGTGCTGCATCGCCTGAGAGCGAACCTAATAAGTCCACTGCTAGCCCCTCCTCACACTTTACTCTGCGACTAGGCCCGGTCAGGTCCAGCCGGGTGTGCCTGTAAATCAATGACCTCGGAGGTATTGTACGATGGCTTCCCAGAATCTTGTCCCTGCATGCTGGCGGTTAATGCCAGCTGGGGGACATTATGCTTGTAGGGAACGAACCCGCTATTGCGGTTTTTAGCTTCCCCATTGGCGATTACAACAGCCGCCCACGGCAGCACTGCTGAACCGGCTACAAACGCCCACCGCATCCACCCGTCCACCAGTACCGCGCAGACAATACACACCACTCGCAGCGACATTTTAAAAATGTACTCGCGGGAGCGTTTATTAACCCGTTGCGAAAGCGGCTCATCCGCACCGGTAATACAGTATGCGTCATCTTGCTCCGCCTGATCTTCAGGGGCCTGTTCTAGTCGGTACCCGTGGTCGGCAAGGTCTTCAGCCGTCCAGTATTTTTCGGACACAGAATCCCTCCCCTTTAGCGCGTCGTGTGTGCTGTATCCATCTGTTGGTTGGGTGCGCCACACCCCGCTGCAACAGTTCGGTGCGGCCCTCAAAAGCCGCCATGTCTTCCAGTGTAGACCCCGTGGAACACTTTCAGCGTAGACCTGCAGAATATGAAGCGTTAAGAGTCCCGCCCGGCAGGCTGGGCATAAACGGCGTAAAATATTAGAAGACCAATAAGCCTACCTGTAGGGAAAATAATGAGCGAAACCACCCCCAAAACTGTTCTCGTGACCGGCGGTAACCGTGGCATCGGCTACGAAATCGCTAAAGAATTCAAAGCGGCGGGGCACAACGTATGCGTAACCTACCGTAGCGGGGACGCCCCCGAAGAGTTTTTCGCCGTCAAAGCCGACGTGCGTGACAGTTCAAGCATCACCGAGGCGTTTAAAACCATTGAGGAGCAGTTCGGCCCGGTAGAGGTTCTTATCGCCAACGCGGGTATCACCCGTGACACCCTGTTACTGCGCATGAAGGAAGAAGACTTTACCGACGTCATCGACACGAACCTCACCGGCTCCTTCCGGGTAGTTCAGCGCGCCATCAAGGGGATGCTTAAACTCAAGCGCGGGCGTATCATCCTGGTGTCTTCCGTGGTGGGTCTGTACGGTTCACCGGGGCAGGTGAACTACTCCTCCTCGAAGGCCGCACTGGTAGGAATGGCACGTTCCATCACCCGCGAGTTGGGCGGGCGTAATATCACTGCGAACGTGGTTGCCCCCGGATTTATTAACACCGCAATGACCGAGGTGCTGCCAGAAGAGACCAAACAGAACTACCTCGATACCATCCCCGCCAAGCGCTTCGCCGAACCGGAAGAAGTTGCGCGCGTGATTCGCTGGCTCGCATCCGATGAGGCAAACTACATCTCCGGTGCGGTCATCCCCGTGGATGGCGGCCTGGGAATGGGCCACTAGCACACCACACATCATTAACCACCGTTTTCGTTCAGCAAAGGACTCATAAGCTATGGCACAACTGACCGGCAAAACCGTTATCGTCACCGGCTCCTCCCGCGGGGTGGGTGCAGACACCGCACAGATTCTCGCAGCCGAAGGGGCGAACGTGGTGGTGAATTACCGCTCCAAAGCACCACGCGCCGCGAAGATCGTCACCTCCATTGAGGAAGCTGGCGGTAAAGCAATCGCCGTGCAGGCTGACGTCACCAATACCGCCGACTTGCAGAACCTGGTGCAGACGGCGGTAGACACCTACGGTTCCCTCGACTACCTGGTGCTTAACGCATCCGGCGGCATGGAGAGCGGCATGGGCGAAGACTACGCGATGCGCCTCAACCGTGACGCGCAGCTTGAACTGGCGCGCCTAGCAGCCCAGAAAATGCCTGCGGGCGGGCGTATCGTGTTTGTTACCAGCCACCAGGCACACTTCATCCGGGAAGTTCAGACCATGGCCGAATACCAGCCGGTCGCCGAGTCAAAACGGGCGGGGGAGGACGCCCTCGTCGCAGAAATCCCGGCACTTGCGCAGAAAGGCATCTCCCTCGTTATTGTCTCTGCCGACATGATTGAGGGCACCGTTACAGCGACCTTACTCAACCGTCTGCACCCCGGGGCCATCGAGGCCCGCCGCGAAACCGCTGGGAAGCTCTACACGGTTAACGAGTTCGCCCACGAGGTCGCCAAAATGGTCACCGCAGAGGTTGAGAGCGGCCACGTGGAACTCGTCGGCGGCGCACGCGGGTTCATCGACTAGCCGCACCACGCACCCGCCCAGTACCGTGTACGGGTGAAAGATACACCGGCCGGTTCGTGGCGGGGCCACCTGAGAGCATCCACACTATCTAGAAATTCACAGCAGAGAAGAAAACATGAGCACCGTACTTAATCTTCACAACGTTAACGTAGTACGCGGCGGGCGCAACATTCTTCGGGATGTTAGCTGGTCCGTGAACGAAGGCGAACGCTGGGTTGTCCTAGGCCCTAACGGGGCCGGTAAGTCCACCCTCTTATCAATTGCTGCAGCCCGGCTGCATCCCAGCGGCGGAGAGGTCGAGATCCTGGACGAGACCCTCGGGGCGGTAGACGTCTTCGAATTACGCCCCCGTATTGGCATCTCCTCAGCTGCATCCGCCACGCAGATCCCCGGACACGAGAAAGTGTCCGACGTGGTGGTGACCGCCGCCTATGCTGTTTCGGGCCGGTGGAAAGAAGAATACGAGGCGATGGATGATGCCCGCGCTACCGAGCTGCTGGCTGATTGGGGTGTTGAAACGCTCGCTGAGCGCACTTTTGGTTCTCTCTCTGATGGTGAACGTAAACGTACCCTCATCGCCCGTGCTCTCATGACCGACCCGGAGCTGCTGCTGCTGGATGAGCCCGGGGCGGGTATGGACATTTCCGGCCGTGAGGATCTCGTGGAACGCCTGAGTGCGCTAGCTGCCGATCCTTACGCCCCGGCAACTGTGCTGATTACACACCACCTCGAAGAAATCCCCGCAGGGTTCACCCACGCTTTGCTGCTGCGTGAGGGGCAGCTGGTGGCTGCCGGGCCGATCACGCAGACTATTACCGAGGAGAACCTGGCGCGCACCTACGGCATGGACCTGTCCTTAACCACCACTGCCACCGGGCGTTACAGCGCCTTTAAACGCTAAATAGCAGCCCTGCTGCCGGGTGTTCTTGTCGTACGACGGGAACACCCAGCGACAGGTGCAGCATATAAAAAGCATGAGAAAGAAACAACTATCCGCAGCCGATATTGCCGCCCGAACAGAGCGGGTACACGCTATTTCTTCCGTGGTTCCGTTGGAGCAGGCCCCCGAACAGGCCCTGCAGTACTACACCCACCTGACCGATGTGAAATTACGTTCGGTACTGGAACCCCAGTGGGGTATTTATATTGCTGAGTCCTCCAAGGTAGTGCGTCGGGCGCTCGACGCAGGGCACCAGCCGCTCTCATTCCTCATGAGTGAAAAATGGGCCGATGATCTTGCGGACGTGCTGCGGGCACACCCCGAAGTTCCCGCCTATGTAGGTCCGGAACAGGCGTTAGAGGGTGTCACCGGGTTTCATCTGCACCGCGGAGCGCTGGCGGTGATGGCCCGCCCCGCCCCGGTTCCTTTAGAACAGCTGGTGGCTGATGCCTTTCGGGTGGCTATCCTTGAGGACATTGTGGATCACACCAATGTCGGGGCTATTTTCCGTTCCGCTGCCGCCCTTAACGTGGATGCGGTACTCGTAAGCCCCCGCTGCGCTGACCCGCTGTACCGTCGTTCCATTCGTGTTTCAATGGGAACCGTTTTTCAGGTTCCCTGGGGGCGCTTAACCAGCTGGCCGGATGACCTTGAACTGTTGCACAGCATGGGGTATGAGACCGCCGCCCTAGCATTACACCATGATTCTCTCACCCTTGAGGAACTATCGAGCAGGCGCTACCCGAAACTGGCGCTTATTATGGGCACTGAAGGGCATGGGCTGTCGGCGCGGACTCTTGCTGCCGCGAAACACACGGTCATGATCCCCATGTCTCACGGGGTAGATTCGCTCAATGTGGCTGCCGCCTCGGCTGTAGCGTTCTGGGAGACCCGCCCGCGCTAGTGAGTGAAGCGATAAAAACCTGGGTGTGCGCACCCGTCTGAAAAGTGATACCCTTGATGCTGGTTGTGTGCGCATCAGCGCCCGAGAACAACCGTTTGATGCGCTCAAGCACATCATACCTACCCCATCCATATAAGGGCTGCTGGCAAAATCCAGTGGCAGAAGAAGGTAAAAATGAAGGCAGATATTCACCCGGAATACGGCCCGGTGTTGTTCCGAGACCTCGCATCCGGCAAGGTTTTCCTCACCCGTTCCACCATGACCTCCGCTAAGACTGAGAAGTGGGAAGACGGCAATGAGTACCCCATTGTAGAGGTCGAGATTTCCTCCGAATCTCACCCGTTCTACACCGGTAAGCAGCGCATCATGGACTCCGCAGGCCGCGTCGAGCGCTTCAACGCACGCTTCGCGAACTTCGGCAAGAAGTCCTCCTAAATTTTTCGTTGCACTAAATAATTTCTCATGCACCCCGTAGCCGCAGACGTCGCGGGTACGGGGTGTCTTTTCACATACACATCCCCACACTATGGGGCAGGCACATCAGCTATGCGCCGGAGCCGATGGAGGCACCTGCAGGCGCCACAAAATTTCAGCACATAAAGGAATATCATGAGCGGAACACTCACTCAGGCTCTTCGCACCACACCCAGGAAAAAATGGGTTAAACGCTCCCTTATAGCTTTGCTTATTATTATTCTGGCCCTACTCTTGGGGGTCGGGTTTTATATCTGGAGCATCGGGCACACTTGGGATAGCCAGACTCAGAAGTTTGACTCGATCACTGACTCTCAGGACGGTCTTGATAACCTCAAGAAATCCCTTGGTGACCCCCCAGCAGCCCCCACCTTCACCGGGCCCGAAGGTAAGGACCCCAAATCTCTCGCCAGTGAGAAAGATCAGAATGGTGACGGCATCCTTGACACTGTTGAAGGCGGCAAAACCCGGGATATCGTTGATAGCCCCGGCACAGATATCCTGCTTCTAGGGAGCGATTCTCGTGCTGGCTCAGCCGATGCCGCTAAAGTCAGCGGACAGCGTGCCGATACTATTATGCTCATGCATATCCCCAAAGACGGTTCGGGGGTGTACCTGATCTCCATTATGCGTGATAGCTGGGTGAATATCCCCGGGTACGGCAGCGCAAAGGTGAACGCCGCCCTGAACTACGGCGGTATTGGGCTGCAGGTAGCTACCATTGAGCAGCTGCTGGGGATCAAAATCGACCATGTGGCTGAGATCGACTTCACCGGGTTCAAAGACCTGACCAACGCCGTCGGCGGGGTAGACGTTCAAGTACCCGTCGCCTTTAAAACCGGGGTGTGGTCGTACACCTCCGGCACCATGCACATGGACGGCAGTACGGCGCTGGCGTTCGTGCGTGAACGCTACTCTTTCGCTGCCGGTGACTACCAGCGTGTACGCAACCAGCGCGCCTACCTGCGGGGCCTGTACAACACCCTTAAAACTCAGGGGGCGCTGAGCAGTATCGGGAAGTTTAAGACGGTTGTAGATTCCCTCAGCGGCTACCTGACTGTTGATAAGGGCCTGGACTCCTCACAGGTCGCTAACCTGGCGGCCCCGGTGATTACGAACGGGTCCACCGCAATGCACATGATGAGCCTACCCAATGCAGGGCCCGGGTGGTCTATGGATGGGCAGTCTATTGTTCTGGTGGATCAGAAAGCGAACGCCGATCTTACCCGTGCGCTGCAGAACGATAAGATCACCGATTTCACCTCCGTATACGGTGAAGACTAGTCGCGCAGCGGAAGGCTAACGCTCAGCTGGTGCCTAGCTACGGCATACATGAAGGCCCCCATCCCCGGTAATATAACCTGGGGTGGGGGCCTTCACTCGCGTAGAACCGCAACGGGCTTTAGCGGCGCGCCGTATTAAGCGGCTTCTCCGGTTTCTCCTGCTGTTGTTGGGCCTCTTTCTGAGCCTCATAATCGGCGTATCGGATGACTGATGGGCTTACCGCCATCTGACGCCCAACATACAGGGTGGCTAAGACCAGTACCGCCCCCAGCGCCATAATAATGAAGCCCACCACCAGGTACGAGAATGCCACGATCAAGCCGATTAACAGCGCAGCCAAACCGGTGACGCTCATAAGAGTCAGCAGGCGGCGACGCTCGCCCCGTACGACGGCTTCGGTGCTGTCCTCCTGCAGCCCCTCAGCCCTGAGAGTTTCAGGAGCGGCGGTCTCAGCGGGGGCACCTCCACCGGTGAGCGCGCTCATGAATCCGCGTCGCTTCTTCGTTGTTGATTCCTCAATAGCGGAGCGGTTATTCTCACCCTCAGTGGCAACATATGCGTCAGGAACCTCATAGGCCACCCCTTCGGGGAGCAGCTCAGGAACATTATTCGGCAGGGTGCGGTACCATTCCGCCGGGATCTCGCTGGCTCGCAGTGCTTGAACCGTCAGCGAAAGCTCCAAGCTATTGCCACGGATAGTACCCCAGGCGCTTGTGAGGCGGTTACGGTCATAGGCATACTTCACCACGGGAGCTAGCTGCGCGGACATTTGTGTGCTTAGCCGGCCCACCAACTTACGGTCGTGGAGCACCTCAACTGTGTCGATAAGACGCCCATCTGAGAGCTTCATCTGGTTCGCCTCAAGGGTCAGAATCACACGCCCTTCACCATTGGGGGGCAGGATACTGTGCAGGTACTCTGAATGGTCTTTCTCATCAAGAACTTTCATTGACTGCCCCTGCGGCAGCAGGGCCGCTCGTGCGGGGGCCTGGTTAATGGGGAAGAGCGAACCTGGTGCTGAAAGCGACAACACACCGTAGCTTTCGATGCGGGTGCCCTCACCGACACGGCGCGCAATGGCTGAGAGCTGCAGGTGAACTACCGGAACGTAACCTGAAGCAACTACTCGCGTTATTGGCTCCCAGTATGCGGCTGAATCCTTAACACTCATTCGGCCAACTTTGAGCTCGTCAATGTACACGGCGATACTCTTAGGCTCATAAGGATTATCTGGTTCTGGTACGAGGTGGGCCTCTCCGAACCAGATGCGCTCGCGGTCAATGTGGAGTTCTTCAAAGACTTGAAGGGTTTCGGCCTCGTAGTAGCCATCGGTAACAATCTCGACGCTTCCGCGGTCACCGAGGATGTAGTCGACCAAAGTAAACTCCTTATATTTATGTGGATACATTTATCGGGTGACAGATAATGCTTCTATTCTCTCATGTTTTTGAGACTGAGCCGAACAGAGGTACAGCAAAAACTGGCGATTCTCTGACCCAAAACTTTTTGCGGTTTTAACACCTGTGACGAGTCGTGGACGCGGTACCTGGTATGCCGCGTAAACACCAGCAGTACGCAGATGCCCGGCCCTCGCCCCGGCGGGGTGCGCCGGGCACCTGCGTCCATGAGGTGAGCGAATACACAGGTGTTTAGTGTGTCGCGTTGAACTTCTGCGCGTTCAGGTTACGCCGGGTAAGGTCTTGGGCCTCAAGAATGAGGCGACGTAACGCTGAGGGCGCTTCGGGGTGCTCCTGCAGCCAGCGTTCAGCGAGGGCTACCGGGGCGGTGTTATCCACGTCTAATCCTGCGGCTGACCCGTGGCCGTAGGAGATGCGCGGGTAGAGCCCACGTACGATACGGGTGGCCATCCCAATGGACCGGGACTCCCAAATATCGCTCAGCGCCGCGAAGTAGCTCTCGAAGTACGGTTCACGCAACTCATCGGGGCCGAGGCGGAATCCGTTGGCGGTTGAGGAGAGGGCGTCGTTTGAGAGGGTGCTGTCTTCCATAACTGTACGGTATGCCTCTGCCTTGTGCTCGGCCTGCGGTAATGCCGCGAGCGCGTAAGCGTAACCATTGGCTGAGATGGAGGAGGGGTTGTAACCGGCAGCCTGCTCCAGCTCAGCGACGTTCACAAGGTTCCGTTCGGCGAGGGCACCAAGGGCAGCCCAGCCGAGGTTCTGGTCGTAGGGTATGCCTGTGGCCACTGCAATGTCTCCGGTGGTGTCTTCAAAGGCCCCGCGGGCGATGTCGCGGCACGTTTCTTCGCCCTGGGTGGCGACGCCGCTAACCGTGATGAGGGCGCGGAGCAGGATGAGCTGCGCATCCGAGCCGGGGGAGGCAGCTGCGAGGGCGGTGCTGAAGGCATCATGGAGTGCGTTGTAGAGGTTTTCCCGTTCTGTTTGGGAGGCATAGTTCGCTACCGCCGTTTGGGCGTGAGAGACCATGCTGCCAAGCAGGGAGGCGCTGGGCTCGAGGGACACGTTGCGCACTACTGCATCTACGAAGGTGCTGACCGGCAGACGGGCATCACGCACATTCTCCCAGAGGGCGCCCCAGATCAGCCCGCGAGATAGCGTGGATTCGAGGGTGGATACACCAGCGATTGCAGCCTGCAGCCCATCATCGTTAGTGAGCGCCACTTTTGCATAGGTGTGGTCCTGGGCGTTGAGCATGAGCAGGTCGGCTTCACCCACCTGCTTTTTGTGCTCATCGGCGAGCTCAACCCGGTGTTCTGTGATGGGCTCACTGGGGTATTCCAGGGAGAGCACCCCTGTTGAGACCAGCCGGTTCTCATGCTGGCGGAAGGTCTCTAGTTTGACCACATGCGGGCGCCCCACCCCTGCGGGTATGCCTTCGGGGAGCTGCTGGGTGAGGTACAGGTCGGTGAGTTGCCCGTCGGTTCCGTAGACGCGGCGGGTTCCCAAAGTTGAGAGACCTGAGGTTTGCAGCCAGGCCCGTGACCACGCCTGCATATCCCTGCCGGATACTTCGTTGAGTACGGACAGGAAATCGTTGAGGGTGGTGTTCGCCCATTCGTGGTGTTTGAAGTACACGCGGGCTGCTTCGATGAAGGTGTCGAAGCCCACGTAGGCGACCAGCTGTTTGAGGGTGGAGGCCCCTTTAGCGTAGGTGATGCCGTCAAAGTTTTGGCTTGCCGCCTCAAGGTGCGCGATGTCGGCTACGATCGGGTGGGTGGTGGGCAGCTGGTCCTGCTGGTACGCCCATGCTTTGCGCTGGTTGGCGAAGGTTACCCAGGCGTCTTTGAACCCGTTGGCTTCGATAGCGCCGAGAGTGCCCATGAAATCGGCGAATGATTCTTTGAGCCAGAGATCGTCCCACCATTTCATGGTGACTAGATCGCCGAACCACATGTGCGCCATCTCGTGGCAGATGGTGTTGGTGCGCCCTTCCAAGTCATCCTCGGTGGCACCAGAAACAAAAATGTAGTCTTCGGTGAAGGTCACCATACCCGGGTTTTCCATGGCGCCAATATTGTATTCGGGCACGAATGCCTGCTCATACTTGGGGTATGGGTAGGGGTAGTCGAAGAGGTCTTGGAAGAAGTCCAGCCCGTTTTTGGTGACCCGGAAAATATTGTCGTAGTCGAAATGCGGTTTGAGGGAGTATCGGCAGTAAGCAACCAACGGCACGTCTCCACTATTGACGGTGCTCTTGGGGCGGTAGGTGTCGGTTGCGGTGAAGTATTCTCCGGCAAGAATCGCGGTGATGTAGGTGGAGATACGTTCAGTGGGGGCAAAAACACGTTTGGTGATACCCGAATCGGTGGGGTCGGGTACTTCCGTTTCAAGCACCCCGTTAGAGCTGACCACCCATTCTTTGGGGGCGGTGACCCGGAAATTGAAGACAGCTTTCAGGTCGGGCTGCTCAAAGTTCGGGAAGACTCGGCGGCAGTCGGCGGGCTCGTACTGGGTGTAGAGGTATACGCGCTGATCGGAGGGATCGATGTAGCGGTGTAGGCCCTCCCCGGAGCGCGAGTAGTAGGAGCGCCCATGAATGGTGAGTTCGTTGTGTTTGGCCAGGTTCGGCAGTTTAATACGGGATCCGTCAATGACCTCGGCGAGGTTCAGGGGGGTGCCGTTGAGCCTGACCGAGTCAATGGAGTGGTGAATGTAATCGATGAACGTTTCAGCGCCAGCTTTGGCGTCAAACCGTACGGTGGTGACGGTGGGGTAGGATTCTCGGGTCTCGTCCTTGGCGTGGGTGAGATCCAAATGCACGTGGTATGACTCTACGGTGAGTAGCTCTGAGCGGTGCGCGGCTTCTTCGCGGGTAAGGTTCTCATTCTTCATAGTCTCTATTCTAAGCTTCTGTGCGGTGAGGAAATGAGCGTGTCGAGACGGCGTGGCGCGGTACGGGTTAGAGTACGTCATAAACGGTGCAGGAAATTCGGGGCGGTCATGAAACCGCCCCACAACACCCCGCAAACAGTGGTGTATAACACGTCTATTTGATTTGCGCGGGTGCGGTAAAGCCCGTAAAGTATTACATGTTGCTGTGGGCGGCCACTCTGTGAAGGCCCACAAGTCACCTGCGCGGGTGGCGGAATAGGCAGACGCGCTAGCTTGAGGTGCTAGTCCTCGTATTAGAGGGTGGGGGTTCAAGTCCCCCCTCGCGCACCAAGACCTTGAATAGTTAAGGCAGAAAAGGGCCCCAGTAGTTACACTGGGGCTCTTTCTTATAGCCCATGTTGTTTTCATACCTGCTCACCTTATGCGCCTCACTCCAATACATAACCCTAAGGCTAAACTGCATAGTTTGCGGTGGGAATCATTGTCATGGATGCTTAAAAGTAGTTCTGACGAGAATCCAGAATTTCAGGCATATATCAGTTGCTAACCTGACAAACCACTAAAGATAGGGGTATCCCCGGTGAAAGCTTACGATATAACGTTTGATATTACACCTCAGGAGCCCACACGCACCTGGTCCTACGACCCCCAGGAAAAAACACTAGTTACAGAGCAGGCGGCGGTGACCGAAGCAGGCTGGTTAGGTTCTCGCGGCCCAGGCATTAGTGACGAACAGTGGCCGCGAAGCCCCCACACAGGGATTCCCATGCAACACATCTTCACTCTGCACCTACCGGAACCATACCGCAGGCGCGGCCCCGAATACGTGGCGGTATCTTTCTTCGCGGGAGACTCGTGGGAAATCATCCAAGAAACACCCCCACTATTGCTGAAAGAACACAGCGACACCCCGCTTACAAGGCAGCTGCGGCAGTACCAGCCGCACCCAATGTTCCGAGAACTGCACGATATCTTCGGCAGTGTTTTTGGGCTCCTTTACCTAACCCGCGAAGAGTTCTCGGCTCGCAGCAACGGCCCCATTAACCCATACCGGGAAGGTGAACAATTCATTATTCTTCCGCCGCGCCAGCGCACCCGGCTCTTCACCCAGTGGGGCGCCACCCACCCCACCCAAGCGCTCGGACTGGTATACCGTCCCGACCCGAATGCGGGAGTCCCGCCCGCCGATGACGGAGTGAACGGGTACGAAGACCCCTGGGACGAGGAAACCGGTGATTTTCGAAACTGGGCCGACCCGCTCTTCTATAAATGTCACCTAGGCGGCACCGCCTTACCCGAACAGTCCCTACCGTCAGGGCTTAGCGCCTACTACCTAGAGATTGAGGAGATGGGCGTTCTTGAATTCGGAGACTGTGGCAGTGCCCAAATTGATCTCGATAACAATGTTTTTGACTGGGCCTGCGGCTAGAAGAACACCCAAAAGCCTCCAACCTTCTGAAATCACACATCCCCGCGCCTCCACCCGCCCAACCTGCCGGAGGAAGCATACGGTAGCGTAGAACTATGAACAGCAACCCACACCCTAATCTGGGCACACAATCCGCCGCACAAGAAATACCCGGAAAAACAGCACACCCCGGAAGCGAATTCCTCACCGCACTCACCGCCGAAACAGAACACCGTAAAGCAACAGCGCGGCACAACATCACCCAGCGCCCCATAGACGAAGACTGCGGGTACGCGCACCTCAAACACGACATCGCCAAAGCCATCGCCGGGCGTAAAGAACAGCTCATACAACTGCTGCACGCCATCCATCAGAATCCCGAAACCGCCTACCAAGAACGGTACGCCTGCGCAGAGCTCACCCGAGCAGTACACGATGCTGGAATCAACGTGGAAACCCCCGTCTACGGGCTGGACACCGCATTTGCCGCCACACTCCAATCCGCCAACTATGACCCCCGCAAACACCGCACCATCGCCATCCTCTCCGAATACGACGCCTTACCCGGTATCGGCCACGGCTGCGGACACAACGTGATCGCAGCCGCGGGCCTTGGTGCCTTTCTCGCGCTCGCCGACACCCTACGGAAAACCCCGGAGGCGTTCAGCGGACGCATTATCTACCTGGGAACCCCCGCCGAAGAATCCGACGCCGGCAAAGAAAACATGGCACGTGCCGGAGCATTCGACACGGCGGATGCAGCCATTATGGTGCACCCGTATTTCATCGATGTAGCGGATCAGGCATGGCTAGGGCGACGTGAATGCCGCGTCACTTACCGCGGAATCAGCGCCCACGCCTCCTCCCACCCTTTTATGGGCCGCAACGCCCTAGACGCCGCAGCACTGGCCTACCAGGGGCTGGGTCTGTTACGCCAACAGCTGCCGGTCAGCGACCGCATCCACGCCATTATCGACAACGGGGGACAGACCCCCAACCTCATCCCGCAGACGGCAAGCCTGCACATTAATATCCGCTCCCGATACGCCCCCACCCTACGGGCACTCTCACACCGAATAGAAGACGTACTTCACGGCGCAGCACTCATGGCGGGCGTACAGGCCGATATCCACTGGGATTCCTCACCTATGACCATGCCAGTACGCTCCAACCAAACACTAGGGCAACGATGGGTACTGGCTCAACGCGAGATAGGGCGCAACCCATACCCGGCTGGAACCATCAGCGACACCCTAGCAGCATCCACCGATTTCGGGAACATTAGCCTGCGCCTACCAGGAATCCACCCACTCATCCAGATAGCACCCGAAGGAACCGGCCTACACACCGCAGAATTCGCCGCCGCCGCACAATCACCCCGCGCCGAAGAAGCAGCACTTGACGGCGCCTACGGCCTAGCGGTGGTAGCACTTGATTTCCTCACAGATGATGCGCTCGCCGCTGACGTGCAGGCAGAATTTGAAAAGGCCGGGGGAGCGGTGCAGGTGCAAACATACTTCGACAGCTAAGAACCGTCACAAAACTGCCCTCACCTAACTCCACCCCACACAGGCGATCACCACAACACGCCAGCAGATTATCGCTTCTGTGACCTGCATGAAAAAGTCAATCCGCCCTTATATGGTTTTATGAGAGAAAAATCGGTTGTAGCACCATAAAGCCGCTACAAATCTCTAAAAAATCAAAAATAAAACCACACAAACCCTCAAAAATAGGGCATAATAGAACACAGGGAAACCCCCGCACTAACCCCTCACATCAACCGAGAGGAAAACCCATGAACGGCGAAACTCGACCCACCAAACTCGGCATCATCGGCGCAGGCGGCGTCGGTAGCGCAACCGCATACGCAGCCACCCTCCGCGGCTCAGCCAGCGAAATCGTACTCTACGACATCGACGGCAAACGCGCCCACGCAGAAGCCCTCGACATCGCCCACGGCTCCATGTTCGCCCACGAAGCAAACATCATCGGCGGAAGCGAACTCGAAACCCTCAAAGACGCCGACATGATCATCATCACCGCCGGCGCACGCCAAGAACCCAACCAACCCCGCATGGAACTCGCCGGAGCCAACGTCCGCATCCTCGAAAAACTCCTCCCAGACCTCATGAGCGTCGCCCCCGGCGCCATCTACATGCTCGTCACCAACCCCTGCGACGTCCTCACCGTCGTCACCCAAAAAATCACCGGCCTACCCGCCAACCGAGTACTCTCCTCCGGCACCGTCCTCGACTCCTCCCGCCTACGCTGGCTCATCGCCGCCAAAGCAGGAGTATCCATTAAAAGCGTCCACGCCAACATCGTCGGCGAACACGGCGACTCCGAATTCCCCGTCTGGTCCGCCGCAAACATCGGCATGGTACCCCTCACCGAATGGGAACACAACGGCCAGAAACTCTTCACCCAAGACGTACGCGACTCCCTCGCCCACGACGCAATGCGCGCCGCCTACAACGTCATCGCAGGCAAAGGCTCCACCAACTACGCCATCGGCGTCTCAGCCTCCCGCATCGCCGAAGCCTTCCTCCAAGGCCAAAACGCAGTACTACCCGTCTCCACCACCATGGCAGGAAAAATGTACGGCTTCAACAACGTCGCACTCTCCCTACCCTCCATCGTCAGCCGCGACGGCGTACAACGCGTCCTAGAAGTCCCCATGGACGACAACGAACACGCAAAACTACGCGCCTCCGCAGAAGCAATCCGAGCATCCCTCGACACCCTCGGATACTAACCACCCCATAACACCCCACCAGGCGCGCACCCACACCACAACGGGTGCGCGCCTGAACACACCACCCACACCACAACCCAAGACCAGTGGGATACAATAACACCATGAACAACAACCCCCACACCGAACTTGACCGCCTCATCACCGCACTCAAAAACCACCTCACCGCCGTCACCAACCGCAACGGCGAACACGACCCCGCCATCGACGAAGCCTACGTAGAAATCGCCAACGCCTTCGAAACCTACGAAAACGCCCTCTTCGAAGAACACAACGAAGTCACCCCCCTCGCCGTCTACGGAGATGACGACGACGAAGACCTCGAAGAACTCCTCACCAACGATGACAACACCTTCACCCCCGAAGACGACATCGACTACGAATAAACCCACAGTGAGCACCCCCAAAACCTACACCGACCACGCACTCATCCTCCGCACCCAAAACCTCGGCGAAGCAGACCGCATCATCATCATGCTCACCCGCAACAACGGCATCACCCACGCCGTTGCAAAATCAATCCGCAAACCCAACTCAAAATTCGGCGCCCGCCTCGAACCCTACATGCACGTAGCCCTCTCCCTCACCCAAGGGCGCGGCACACTCCGCACCATCACCCAAACCACCACACTCCACGCCTACACCGCCCCCATCATGGGCGACTACACCGCCTACACCACCGCAGCAGTCATCGCCGAAACCTGCGAAACCCTCACCACCAACACGCCCCCCGAAGAAACCCCACCCCACTACACCCTCACCCACGGTGCGCTCGCAACCCTCGCCCACAAAAAACACCACCCGCACCACATCCTCGCACGCTACCTCACCCAAGCCATGCAACTAGCCGGATGGCCCCTCACCACCAACACCTGCATCCACTGCGGAACCCCAACCCCCACCAGCTACCACACCCCCCACGGCACACTCTGCCCCACCTGCGCCCACACCACCACAACACCCCTAACCCCACTCAACACCCAAGAAACCACCTACCTCAACGCCCTCACCACCGGCCACTGGGACACCATCGACAAAACCCCCACCCACACCACCCAAAAAATCCTCAACCTCATCCTCAACACCACCCAATACCACCTCGAAACCCCCCTCAAAACCCTCACCCACCTCGAAACCAAAACACCATAACCCCACACGGTACAATAACCCCAAGAAACCACCCCCAACCTGAAAGACCCCAATGCCCATCAAACCCCCACCACACCCCACCGGAACAACCCCACCACCCATCCCCAAAAAATTCATCCCCCAACACGTCGCCATCGTCATGGACGGCAATGGACGCTGGGCCAACGAACGCGGACTCCCACGCAACGAAGGACACCGCGCAGGCGAAACCGCCCTACTCGACGTCGTCGCCGGAGCCATAGAAATGGGCATCCCCTACATCAGCGCCTACGCCTTCTCCACCGAAAACTGGAAACGCTCACCCAGCGAAGTCGCCTTCATCATGCGATTCTCCACCGAAGTCCTCAACCGCCAACTCGAAACCCTCAAATCCTGGGGAGTACGCATCCGCTGGGCAGGCCGCCGCCCCAAACTCTGGAAAAACGTCATCGAACAACTCGAACAATGCGAACGCGAAACCCGTAACAACACCATCTGCACCCTCACCATGTGCGTCAACTACGGCGGACGCGCCGAAATCGCAGACGCCGCCGCAGCCATCGCCCGCGACGTACAAGCAGGCACCCTCAAACCCAACGCCATAACCGAAAAAACCTTCCAAAAATACCTCGACGAACCAGACCTACCTGATGTAGACCTCTTCCTCCGCTCCTCCGGAGAACAACGCATCTCCAACTTCCTCCTCTGGCAAAGCGCCTACGCCGAAATGGTCTTCATGAACGTACTCTGGCCAGACGTGGACCGCCGCACCCTCTACAAAGCCGTCGAAGAATACGCCCACCGCGACCGCCGATACGGAGGCGCCACCGACAAAATACCCGCACAAACCACCAACTAACCACCCCAAGGAGCACACCATGCGACTCTACCCAACCTTCTTCAAACTCTTCTTCGCAAGCATGGACCCAGAAAAAGCCCACCACATCGGCCTCTGGGGCATCCAAACCCTCAAAAACACCGGCATCACCCGAGCCCTCAAACACTACCTCCAACCCCACCCCGACCTACAAACCACCGCCATGGGGCTCACCTTCCCCTCACCCTTCGGCATCGCCGCAGGCTTCGACAAAGGCGGCAAAGCTATCCCTGCGCTCGCTGCCCTCGGATTCGGTCATATTGAAATCGGAACCGTCACTGCACAAGCCCAACCTGGGAACCCTCAGCCCCGCCTCTTCCGCCTCATCGAAGATAAAGCCGTCATTAACCGCATGGGATTTAACAACGATGGCGCCGCAGCAGTAGGGCCCCGCGTCGCAGCTGCCCGTGCCGACCTCGAAACCGAATACCCCGCCCAAACCCGGCCCCTCATCGGTGTCAATATCGGCAAAACCAAAACCGTAGAACTCGATAACGCTATCGACGACTACCTCATCTCTACCCGTACCCTCGCGCCCCAAGCCGACTACCTTGCCGTCAACGTCAGCTCACCCAACACCCCAGGACTGCGTTCCCTCCAATCTATTGAGGCACTCCGTCCGCTCCTACAATCCGTACGGGAAGAAGCTGACCGTGTCTCACCCCACCGCCACATACCGCTCACCGTCAAAATTGCGCCCGACCTGGCAGACGAAGACATTATCGCAGTCGCCCAACTTGCTGAAGAACTACAACTTGACGGCATTATCGCCACCAACACCACCATCGCCCGCGATGGACTTGGCCTACGCAGCCCCAAAACCAAAATCACCACTATTGGTGCAGGCGGACTTTCCGGTGAACCGCTTAAAACCCGTTCCCTCGAAGTACTACGCCTGCTCAAACAGGAGCTTGGCGACACCATCACCATTATCTCTGTTGGCGGAGTCACCACCGCCCGCGACGTCCAAGACCGCCTTAATGCTGGCGCGAACCTCGTCCAAGGCTACACTGCTTTCCTCTACGAAGGCCCCCTCTGGGCAGCCCACATTAATCGCGGACTTCTCAAACTCCGCCGCAAAAACTCCTAAACTAATACACAAAAGGCTCCCGCCATCACCGGCGGGAGCCTCACATATCATCCAATAAAAACTCTAAAACTTCGGGTATTCACCATACTTGACCCGAGGCGCGGGCTGACGCAGACGACGGATCATGCTAACCCGCCCAAAAATATACGACACACTACCGCGCTGGGCCTCACCAAACTTACCTACCAAAATACCTTTCAGCTTGCGCCACAAAAACCACAGGTCCAACGCAAAAAGAAAAAGATAGCCATACATGATATACACTGTGGCCGTGTACACCTGCGGTGCGAAACTCAACTGTGTCCCCGCAAAAATAAGCCCAATCAGCAGGCACCCGCCCAGCACATATAACATATAGTCACCAACATTACGCCGAGCATCTACATAATCCCGTACAAACCGCCGCTGCCTGCCCTGATGCTGCGCCGGTAAATATTTCTCATACTTCTCATCACCAGTACGCAACGCATGAGCGTGCAACTTACGATCCTGTGCCCTCTGCTCTCGCTGAGCCTCCTTAGCGGCCTGACGATCACCACCAACAATAGGCTTACGGCGATCAGCCTCACGCTCCTTACGCGACGGTGTAGGACGCCCCTTCGGAGCGGTGTAACCAGAATTCTTTGAAACCTGAGGTTCTGCCTCTTCAACCGGTTCAACAGCCTCAATAGGAGACTTCTCAACTTTACTTTTACGACCAAACACCCTACCAGAATATCGAAAATTCGGGCCCCTGCCGAATACTCCATAACCCGGCCTCCAAAAATCAACAACACAAGCCCCACAGGCGTATGGTTAGAAACATGAACACTACAACCCATACCTTCCCTCACCGGGCAGCCCTCGAAACCGCGATCACCACACGATTCAACGAAACCCTCAACGAGCTCGCCAGCCTCGTTGCCATACCCTCCATCGCCTGGGAAGCATACGATTTATCCCAAGTACACCGCAGCGCCGAAGCCGTGCGTGAACTGGCGCTTGCCGCTGGGTTCGACGAAGCGCACGTTCTGAGCGCCACATATGACGATGAGACCGGTACACAACGTGAGGGGATGCCCGCAGTCATCGCTTCGAAACCAGCAGCGCCCGGATACCCAACGATTCTGTTATACGCTCACCATGATGTACAACCCACTGGGGAGCGTAAGCTGTGGCAGACAGACCCTTTCGCGGCAACCCGTAAAGGGGAGAGGCTATACGGACGCGGGGCTGCTGACGACAAAGCCGGGGTGCTGTTGCACCTAGCTGCATTCCGCGCCGTTCGTGAAGTTTTAGGAGAGCATTTTAAAGCAGGGGTGAAACTCTTCATTGAAGGGGAGGAAGAAGCAGGGTCCCCTTCTTTCACGTCTTTTATCAGCACCTATCGTGAGCAGCTCGCTGCAGACTATATTATCGTTGCCGATTCCGCGAACTGGCGTGCTGGAATCCCGGCGCTGACCACATCACTGCGGGGTGTCGCCAGCGGCGATATTGAAGTGCGCACGGGGAGCCATGCAGTACACTCCGGTATCTTCGGTGGCCCCTACCTTGACGCTCACACCGTTCTGGCCCGTCTTATCGCTACGCTGCACACCGATGACGGTTCGGTAGCGGTGAATGGGCTAGTGCGCCTTAACGACTCTGCTTTAGAATACGCTGAAGAAGACTTCCGGGCCGATTCTGGGATTCTGGACAGTGTTTCTCTGGCTGGGCACGGGCCGATAACGTCGCGGCTGTGGCATCAGCCCGCGATCTCTGTAATCGGTATGGACATACCGTCTATCGCCGAATCCTCAAACACTCTCGCAGCACTCTCCCGGGCCCGGATCAGCACACGCCTTGCACCAGGGGATACTCCCGAGCATGCGCATCAGATGCTGTCGGAGCATCTGGCGGCGCACGCCCCCTTTGGTGCTGAAGTGAGCTACACTCCGGTGGATTCCGGATTACCATTTGCTGCAGACACCCAACGGGAAGGGGCACAACTGGCTTTGGCGGCTATGCGCAGCGCTTGGGAAGAGGAGCCTGTACAGACTGGTATGGGCGGCTCTATCCCGTTTATCTCAGACCTAAAATCGGTATTCCCAGAGTCTCAGATTCTTATCACAGGAGTTGAAGACCCCGATACACGGGCACATAGCGCTAATGAGTCGCTGTATATACCTGATTTCAAGCGCGGTATCCTTGCGGAAGCACTCATGATAAGCGAGTTATGCTCCGCTAAATAAGCCCGCAGGTCGCTGTGAGCCTGGGGGAGCGGGGAACATTCTGTTGTTTTCCTCACTCTCCTCGGCGTTGGTGTTGACAATATTGGTATCCTGAGAGCGTATGCAATCTCACGCCCCCGGCGAACTTGGGATGCCCTATGTTGTCGGACGAAGGCAGCGGGCGTAACGTTATCCCTAAATATGCCTTATCTGGGCAGAGGAAAGGACAGGAAATGACTGAAGCTGTAGCAACTGAGCTTCCCACCCACGGCGTGAACCTCACCGAAGTCGCACAGAACAAAGTGCGTACGCTCCTAGAGCAGGAAGGCCGCACTGACTTGCGTCTGCGCATAGCTGTTCAGCCTGGTGGCTGCTCAGGCCTTATCTACCAGCTGTACTTTGACGAGCGTGTGCTCGACGGCGATGCCGTACGCGACTATGAGGGCGTGCAGGTTATCGTTGATAAAATGAGTGCTCCATACTTGGATGGCTCAACTATTGATTTTGAAGATACGATTGAGAAGCAGGGTTTTTCCATTGACAACCCGAATGCAGCTGGCTCATGTGCCTGTGGCGATTCGTTCCACTAGAACTCTGCTCGTATCGTGCTTAATTCTATAAAGTCATAATAGGTTCCCGTACCGAGTGTACGGGGACCTATTGACGTTAAAATTCTGTAATTTTTCAGGAAACTCACAAATTCACTGACAGAGTGTCAGCGTATCGGGGAAAATCGCGGTAAGCTCTAAGAGACAAGTTTTTATGAAAACTGCCGAAATCCATCACCTGGTGGGCTTCGGCTTAGCACACACCGTAAGAACAGGAAGGGCCGTCTGTGAGTTCGCAGCATCGAACCGGCAGTCACACACCAAAGAGCCTCAGCCTTTTCGGGCTTGGGACTTCAATGGTGCTGCTTGTGACTGGTTGTTCAATGGATAGGGCATCTGTCGGTTGGCTGCCGGTAAAACCTGGCCAGCCGGCAACCGATAATGCCGAGAACCTTATGCATCTTTGGGTTGGGACCTGGGCAGCTGCTCTTGTCGTTGGCCTTATAACTTGGGGCCTGATGCTATGGTGTATCATCGCCTACCGCCGCCGGAAGAATGAAACCGGCTACCCGCGTCAGCTTAGTTATCATCTGCCGTTGGAGGTTTTCTACACCTTCGTCCCGGTTGTTTTGATCGTGAGTATGTTTACTTTCTCAGACCGGGTGGAGCGTCAGGTGACCGCACCCAAATCCGGTTCGGATCGCCAGGTAAGTGTTGAAGTCTACGGTAAACAGTGGGCGTGGGATTTCAACTATACCGATGCGAATGTGCATGTTACCGGTGTACAGGCACACCTGGACGGTAGTGAAGGCAAAGAGGCCGCTTTGCCCACCCTGTATTTGCCTGCTAATTCCAACGTTGATATCACTCTTAAATCCCGTGATGTTATTCACTCATTCTGGGTGCCTGCATTCCTTGAGAAGCGAGACACTATTCCTGGGATGACGAACCACATCTATATCACCACTAAGGAGCCTGGCGACTACAAGGGTAAGTGCGCTGAGCTTTGTGGTGAGTACCACTCTGAGATGCTTTTTAATGTGAAGGTTGTTTCCCGAGAGGACTACGATAAGTACATTGAGTCCTTGAAACAAAACCCGGAAAACCAGGGTGTTGTTGGTGACGAATACAACCGTAACCCCAACCAGAACGCGACTCCGCGTCCCGCAGACAAGTAAATGAGGTGAACCGTGACTACCCTCGAGTATTCAACTGAGAGTGCGACTACCGTTGCGCCGCGTGTGGTTCCGAAGTCCAAGGGGCGCATCTTCGTCAATTGGATTACCTCCACCGACCACAAGACCATCGGGTACATGTACCTGATTGCCGCCTTTATTTTCTTCTGCATGGGCGGCACCATGGCGTTGCTAATGCGCATTGAGCTTTTCGAACCTGGTATGCAGATTCTGCAGACCAAGGAACAGTTCAACCAGCTTTTCACAATGCACGGCACGCTGATGCTGCTCATGTTCGGCACCCCACTTTTTACTGGGTTGGCTAATGTGCTTATCCCACTGCAAATTGGCGCTCCGGATGTTGCGTTTCCGCGGCTGAATGCCTTGGCCTTCTGGTTCTTCCTGTTTGGCTCATTGGTTGCTATCGCGGGCTTTATTACCCCACAGGGTGCAGCGTCCTTCGGCTGGTTCGCGTATGTTCCATTGAACAGCACCACTTACAGCCCATCTGTAGGCGGTGACCTATGGGTCTTTGGCCTGGCACTGCAAGGCTTTGGCACCATTATGGGTGCGGTGAACTTCATTACCACTATTGTGGCAATGCGCGCACCCGGCATGACCATGTGGCGCATGTCTGTGTTTACGTGGACAACTCTGATTACTTCAATCTTGATTATTATGATCTTCCCGCCTCTGGCATCCGCTTTGTTTGCTCTAGGTATGGATCGCCGATTCGGAGGACATATTTTTGATCCAGAAAATGGGGGAGCGGTGCTCTGGCAGCACTTGTTCTGGTTCTTCGGGCACCCTGAGGTGTATGTGCTTGCCCTGCCGTTCTTTGGCGTGACCTCAGAGATTATTCCGGTGTTCTCCCGTAAGCCAATCTTTGGGTACAAGGGTCTGGTTACAGCAACAATCGCCATTGCGGGGTTGTCTGTAACTGTGTGGGCGCACCATATGTACGTAACTGGAGCGATTATGCTCCCGTTCTTCTCGTTCATGACCATGATGATTGGTGTTCCAACCGGTGTGAAGTTCTTCAACTGGATAGGTACCATGTGGCAGGGATCTATTACCTTCGAAACTCCGCTGCTGTGGATTTTCGGATTCTTGGTCACCTTCCTGTACGGCGGTCTCACCGGTATTATTCTTGCCACCCCGCCGTTGGATTTCCACATCTCCGACACTTACTTCGTGGTTGCGCACTTCCACTACGTGATTTTCGGTACTATCGTGTTTGGCATGTTTGGGGCCTTCTACTTCTGGTGGCCTAAATTCACCGGAAAGATGCTGAACGAGCGTATCGGAAAAATCCACTTCTGGCTGGTATTCTTCGGGTTCCACGCGACCTTCTTGATTCAGCACTGGGTTGGCGTTGATGGTATGCCTCGTCGATACGCTGACTATCTGCCCGAAGACGGTTTCACCTGGATGAACCAGTTCTCAACTGTTGGATCCATGATTCTTGCCGTTTCAATGATTCCCTGGTTCTGGAATGTTTACATTACTGCTCGGTATGCTCCGAAAGTCGAGGTAGACGATCCCTGGGGATTCGGCGGATCTCTCGAATGGGCGACTTCTTGTCCTCCGCCCCGCCACAACTTTACTGCATTGCCTCGTATCCGTTCCGAACGCCCGGCTCTAGACCTACATCATCCCGAGCTTTCAACGAATCATGATGTTGCCGCTGCAGCTCTTGCAGCACAGAAGGGAGAGTAAACCGTGAAAGTTCTCGGGAAGGTCTTCCTGTACCTTGGTATATTCTTTATTCCTGTTGGAATTATTTATGGGTTTATGACCAATTTTGATGAGTGGGCCGGGTTTCCCGCGCTCCTCGTGACGGGGCTCATGTGCTTCTTCTTGGCTTTCTTCCTCATGTTTACTGAAAAGAAGCTAGGAAGCCAACCCATGGATAACTACACGGGTGAAATCGCTGAGAGTGCTGGTGAGTATGGGTTCTACTCACCGTGGTCGTGGTGGCCCTTCGCCATTGGTGTTGCCTGTATGTTTGTTGTGCTGGGCGCCGCCATTGCCTGGTGGGTTGTACTCATTGCCATCCCGTTTGCTGCAGCAGCAGTAATCGGCTGGGTCTACGAGTATAGCCGTGGTGACCACGCACACTAAATAATAACCGCGCGCCTTTTATACCGAAGGACTGCCGCAGCTTAGAACCCCCGGAAGCGTTCAGAAAGCTCTGAGCCTACCCGGGGGTTTACCTGTTAACAACGATGGATGCGTCTATTCTTTAAGAACCAATGCGGGCACACTAAAGAAAGGATGTGGGGCTACGGGATCATGTAGAACCTCTGCAGAAGCCCGCAGCAGGTCAGCAGAACGGGCAAGGAGATCTCTTCCATCTCCTGAGAACGGCTTCAGAGAGTACATCCTGGGTGTGTATTCGAAACTGGTTTCTAGGCCTTTTACAGAGACAATAACGGCCCGCTGAGATATTCTTGTATAAGGCTTTACAATAAACCCGCTGAGCCTTAATCCCACTCCCTGCTATAAGGGGAGAGGATAAGCAAACATAGGGGGTATACAAACGTGGGGTTCCTGCCTTTACAGCAGGAACCCCACGTTCGGTATGTGAACCGTACTTATTGGTTCAATTCAGACTTAGGCGAGCTACCCTCCACCTCGCGTTCATTATGCTCATGGTGAGCACTTTCTAGCTCTTGCGGGGTAACCGGCAGAACTCGGTCGGTGAAGAAGAACTTAGAAAGACCACCGCGTAGCTTCTCAACAGGGGTAACCTTACCCTTGGCGTTCGGCTGAGCCGGTAGAACAGCGGGGGACTCGAAGCTCACCAGCTTGTACCGGCGGTACTCGTCCAGAGGCTTATGAACCTCAATAAACTCACCGTGAGGAAGCTGAACTACCTGGCCCGTCTCAATACCGTGCAGAACAAGTTCACGGTCCTTACGCTGCAGCGAGAGGCAGATACGGCGAGTAATCTCAAATCCAAGCACCGGTCCCACAAAGAATAGGGCACGCAGAACGTACGCCACGTCATTGAGAGAAACATGGAAGTGAGTTGCGATCAGATCCGAGGAAGCCGCGATCATAAGCACCGAATAATAGATGATACCCGCAACACCAGCTGCGGTGCGGAATGGCGCGTTACGTGGGCGATCCAGGATATTGTGGACGCGGTCATCCTTCGTCACCCAACGCTCAATCCAAGGCCAAGTGAACAGAAAACCCATCAGCAGGCCCGCCAACGCAAACGGTAGAAGCACGTTCAGTACCCAGGTTCCTCCTGCCTGGATTTCCCACGGGAACGGCCACACACCGGGCCATAAACGTAATGCACCATCACCGAAACCAACATACCAGTCAGGCTGAGTACCCGCCTGCACCGGTGAGGGGTCATACGGTCCGTAGTTCCAGATAGCGTTAATGGTGAATGTTGAGGCCAAGAACGCAATAATGCCGAACACAATAAAGAAGAAACCACCGGCTTTAGCAGCGTAAACTGGGCCAACCGGGAAGCCAACAACATTATCATTAGTGCGGCCCGGCCCCGGGTACTGGGTGTGCTTGTGGAGCACAACCATGAACATATGAATACCCACGCACAACAGAAGGGTGGCGGGGATAATCATAATGTGCAGGGTGTAGAGGCGCCCAATAATATGCTCACCAGGGAACTCGCCACCGAAGAAGAAGAGCGATGCATAGGTGCCAATAAGCGGAATTGACTTCATAATACCGTCAATAATGCGCAAACCGTTGCCAGAGAGCACATCATCCGGCAGGGAATAGCCGGTGAAACCAGCCAAGATACCCACCACAAAAAGCACGCATCCCACAACCCAGTTCAGCTCACGGGGGCGACGGAAAGCACCTGTGAAGAAAACACGGAGCATATGGATGCAGATAGCCAGCATGAACATGAGCGCTGCCCAGTGGTGGATCTGCCGTAGCAGTAATCCGCCTCGCACATCAAAAGAAATGTCGAGGGTGGAGGCAAACGCCACCGACATTTCTGTACCCTTCATCGGAACATAGGAGCCATCATAGGTGACAGCAGCCGTGGAAGGATTAAACCAGAAAGTAAGAAAAGTGCCGGAGATAAGCAGAATGACGAGGCTGTACAGGGCAACCTCACCAAACATAAATGACCAGTGGTCGGGGAAGATTTTTCGACCAAATTCTTTCACAACGCCTGAGAGACCAACACGGGTATCTACGAAGTTAGCGATGCGCCCGGTACCGGTTTTAGCTTTATATTCGTAGCCGGTCTGAGTAGCAGACATTACTTCTGTCCCTCCTTCTCACGTTCGGTGCGCATCTGCTCAATTTGTGCGCCACGTTCCCAGTACGCGGGACCAACCGGCTCGTGGAAGTCGCTTTGGGCGACAAGGTAGCCGTTGCTGTCAACAGTAATGGGAAGCTGAGGAAGCGCATGGCCTGCAGGGCCAAAAACGACCTTGCATTCATCCGCAGCATCAAAAGTTGACTGGTGGCACGGGCACAACAGGTGGTGAGTGCGCTGCTCGTACAGGGCGATAGGGCAACCCACATGGGTGCACACCTTGGAGTAGGCGACGATACCATCCACATGCCAGTTTTTACGTTCCTCAGAGATTTTCATCTCCTGCGGGTCAAGACGCATGAGCAGAACCACTGCTTTTGCTTTCTCCTCCAGGTAGCCGTTTTCGTGGCTAAGCGAGGACAAAGTCTCGGGAAGCACATGGTACGCGGAACCGATGGTCACATCCGCTGCCTTAATGGGGGTTCCGGATGGGTCTCGAACCAACCGCACGCCCTTATCCCACATGGTGCGTTTGAGTACCGAAGGATCCGCAGGCCCTAGGTCACGGAAGAACGTCACGAAAGTTAACGGTGCCAGAATAACCGAACCAATGAGTGTGTTACGCAGAAGCGGGCGGCGTTTAATGCCAGATTCGTCTACGATCGTTTCAACAATTTCGGTGGCCTCAGCCCGATCCTCTTCAGGGCGCAGATCGTGACGTTCTTCGACAAGCTCATGGTCAGGCATGAGGGTACGGGCCCAATGGACCACACCAATACCAATACCAAACATTGCAAAGGCAATACCAAGACCTAACAGCAAGTTCTGCAACTGCAATTTGCTGGTGGGTTCGGTGTTGTTAACATCGTAAAAATTACCTTCAGCTGAGATGCCGAAGTATGCGACCCAAAAGAGCAAAGAGCCAAGCATCGATAGTACGAAGAGAAGGATGACTTGACGTTCTGCGCCTTTAGCACGCTTAGGGTCTACGTCTGTTAGACGTGGACGGTGAGGAGGCAGCCCCGGGTTGCGAAACTGCTCCTCTGATTCCTCAGAAGAGGTAACTACGGCTGAGCCTTGGGCTTTTGTGCCGTCACTATGGTTTCCCATTGTGTTGCCTCAAATCTTTTTCTGTACGAGTAGTGTGTGCGTACCTACGCTGAACGGGAAGTCAGCCAGATGACGAAGACGATTACAATACCTAAGCCGACGGTCCAAATGAGCAGACCCTCAGAAACAGGGCCCAACGACCCAAGTTTCATGCCGCCGGGGGAGACGTTCTTCTCCTGGGCTTTTAGGTAGGTAATAACGTCTCGTTTTTCTTCCGGGGTAAGGTTTGCATCGTTGAAGACGGGCATGTTTTGCGGGCCGGTCTCCATGGCTTCATAGATGTGCTGCTCCTTCACGCCCATCAGGGTGGGGGCGAACTTACCGCGGGTTAGTGCCCCACCAGCGCCTGCTGCGTTGTGGCACATTGCGCAGTTGGCAAGAAAGACACGTGCCCCATTGGCAGCATCACCTTGGGTGGTATCAAGGTACGCTGTCTCGGGTATAGTTGGCCCAGCCCCAAGTGAAGCAACATATGCAGAGAGCTGCCTGGTCTGCTCCTCGTTGAACTGGCCTGGTTTAATCTGTGCCTGCGTGCCCTGCATCTGCATGGGCATACGACCGGTACCGACCTGGAAGTCAACAGCGGCCGCACCGACACCAATCAGCGAAGGACCATCGGCGGTACCTTCGGCGTTTGTGCCGTGGCAGGTTGCGCAGTTTGCCTGAAACAGTTTCTGTCCTGCTTCTACATCCTGTTGGGTGTATGCATGGTTTGACTCAGCCTTAGCCTGATTGGTGGCAGTGGCAACTGTATATAGACCACCAGTGAGGATGAGGGCTAAAGCCAGCAACACGACGGCTGCAAGCGGGTGACGCCGCTTTTGGGAAAGTGCCTTCACGTCGTTTTCCTTGTGTGTGCTAGATGGGGTAAGGACGGGGCGCTTGTCGCTACTTCACGAAGTAGACAACAAAGAAAAGAGCGATCCACACAACATCGACAAAGTGCCAGTAGTACGAGACCACAATGGCACTGGTCGCTTCGTAATGGCCGAAGCGTTTAGCGACGTAGGCGCGACCAATAATCAGGAGGAAAGCCACCAGACCGGCGGTCACGTGGAGAGCGTGGAAACCTGTGGTGATGTAGAAGGCAGAACCATATGCGCTGGATGCAATAGTGACGCCTTCGGATACCAAGGTTGCATATTCGTAAGCCTGCCCGGCCACGAAGATAGCGCCCATAATGAAGGTCAACACGAACCACTCGGCCATGCCCCATGCCTTGACATTTAACAAGGAACCAGTGCGGCGGGGCTTGAGCTGCTCTGCAGCAAAAACGCCCATTTGGCAGGCGACGGAGCTAAGCACAAGAATGATGGTGTTGATCAGTGCGAAAGTCACGTTCAGCTTGTGCACGTTATCTTCCCAAATATCTGGGCGTGACGCGCGGAGCGTGAAGTACATGGCAAAAAGACCAGCGAAGAACATCAGCTCAGAGGCGAGCCACACCACGGTGCCAATAGCCACCGTGTTGGGCCTGTTCAGAGCCGGATGTGCTGGTTTCTTGGGGTTAACGGTTACAGTTGTCACATAGACATTATGTCGCTAAAACCGGCTTGGAACCAAAGACATATGCCTTAAAACCCTAAATACGTTAAAAATTACCTAGAAAAACCCCATGAATTCGGGGATTTTGGCTTCCGCGACGAGTCTGCAGTTTTTGTAATGTTCCGGTTAGTTGCCAGGTGCCGGTGAATCTTTGGGCTGTGTAGAGCGGTAGGGGAGATGCACAAAACCTGTTGTTTTGTATGTAGGGCTTAGAATCGAGAGTATGAACGCTACTGTATCTGAGCCTTTGAGCTGGAAGCAGATCCTCAACCAGCTGATAAAAAACATTGACCTCACCGTGGACCAGATTGACTGGGCCATGAATCAGATAATGACCGGAGCAACCCCCGAACCGGTGTTAGCCTCTTTTTTGACGGCGCTGCATATGAAAGGGGAGACCCCTGCCGAATTAGGGGCTTTGGCGCGCGGTATGCTTGTCAAAGCCGAAAAGGTGAATATTGGCCCGGACGCTGTCGATATTGTTGGCACCGGGGGAGACCAGCAGAATACCGTAAACATCTCAACAATGGCAGCTCTCGTTATTGCTGGCACTGGAGCCACCGTGGTTAAGCATGGAAACCGTGCATCCACTTCTAAATCTGGTTCTGCTGATGTTTTGGAGGCCTTGGGAATCCGCCTTGATATGCCCATCAAGTCTGTTGCGGAATGCGCTCAGAAGACGGGTATTACGTTCCTTTTCGCTATGACTTTTCATCCAGCAATGCGTTTTGTGGGGCCAACCCGCCGTGCTCTGGGTATTCCTACTGCGTTTAACTACCTGGGACCCATGACAAACCCGGCTCGGGTGCGGTCCTCGGCTATTGGGGTTGCGCACCAGGAGATGGCCCCTAAGATAGCCCAGGTTTTTGCTGACCGGGGGGATCACGCCATAATTTTCCGTGGTAATGATGGGTTGGATGAGTTAAGCATCGCCACATCCTCACAGTTGTGGGAAGCCTCTGCAGGTGAACTTAAAGAATATACGTTCACCCCAAGCGACTACGGAGTGCGCCATGCCCCACTGGAGGCTTTACGGGGCGGGGACGCCCAATATAACGCCACAATTTTTCGGGCCATTCTTGCTGGAGAAGGTGGAAACGGGGGAGAGCTGGGTCCTATCCGTGATGCGGTACTGATTAATGCGGCGGCTGGTTTAACCGCCTACCGGGACTCCGATGAAGGCGCTTTCGACGAGCGCTATACTCAGGCACTTGCAGACGTACGGGAATCCATTGACTCTGGTGCGGCTGACAGTGTCTTGAATCGATGGATCGATTTTAGTCGTGCAGCAGCGGATATAGAATAAGTAGCATATTCGTCAGCTAAATATCGTGAAGGTGCAAAAGAACGGCAAGTCTTTCGCACCTTCATGTTAAGGTTGAATGTTTATGTTCAGGGGGAGTAGGGTTATTTCTTTTTTCGGGTATTTAGTTTAAGCACCAGAGCTGCGACCGCCCGCCAGGTGAAAAATAACACGCCCAAGGCGCAGATAGAGACAATAATAAAGCTAATCTGCGCAATCTCACCGGTGGCCACCGCCCGTAGGATATGGCCGATGACAAGAGTTCCACACCAAGCACACAAGCCCTGAACCCACAGGTTTTTAGGACGCTTACCAGTCTTGAAAACAGACATAAAAATAAAGACAAACCATACACAGGCCACACCAATCAGAAAGGGTCGAGCGGCTTCAAAAACATGATCAAGGGAGTACCCATGATTCTTCACACCGATGAAGGCAAAGAGAATCACCACGACAAAATCTATGAGTGCAGAGACCGCAATAGGAACGCCCCGAGACGCCGTGGCATTCTTGAGAGTATCGCGGCTTAACTGAGGATCACGGGAGCGCATAAGGAACATCTTTCTAGGGAAGAAACTGGAAAATCCTGATACATCGATTGTATCGGTTATGTTCTCGTGCAGGTGCTGAATTCGCAGTCATGTAAAGGCCAACATCTATAGAAGCGGAACCAGGATTTAATGGCGTTGGGTGAGTACGGTGTGTTCCACAGGCGCTAGGCAGGACGCACCGAGAAGGTCAGGAAGGCGTAGATATCAGCTTGATGGGGTAGTGAATTTTAGCTTTACTTTACATAATGTATATTATCGGCTTTATAGGAACCTTGGTATTGGCTGTAAATCATTGATTGGTGATATTGCTCATGGGATAATGCTTCCAGTGGGCTCTTACTCAAAGCCCATCATTGAACCTGCAATGAGGAGGAAATCAATGCTTGACTGGTTCATAGATACACCATGGGCTTTGTGGCTTGTGATAGCCATTTTGCTAGCGCTGATTGAAGTTCTCTCACTGGACTTAGTGTTCCTAATGTTCTCTGTTGCGGCATTGGTCACAAGTGCATCAACTCCCATTAACCAGACATTCATCGGCCAATGCATAGTTTTCTGCGTTGTTGGTGTGCTCTTGGTTTTTATACTCCGACCCCGTTTGCTGGCACGGTTGAATAAAAATACTCCTGAAAACACTACTAATGTTGCTGCACTGTTAGGTCAGGAAGTTGAAGTTGTACAGGCTGTCACCGCTGATGGCGGATTGGTGCGCCTTGAAGGTGATATATGGAGTGCCCGTTCAACTCTAGGGACTATACCCGCCGGAGGCAAAGCACGTGTTGTAGAGATTGACGGTGCTACCGCCATCGTTGGAACTATTCAGGAGCAGCCTCTACTCCCCTAGCTAACCCTATTTAATCACCGCTCCAAAATTCGATAATATATTCGAAAATTTGGATTTTGCTCTAAGGAGGAATATCTAGAGTGTTTAACATTCTAACCATTATTGGTATAGCACTGGTGATCTTTGTGGTCATCGCTTTAATACGAACTATCAGGGTGATCCCTCAGGCTCGTGCTGGTATCGTTGAGCGCTTAGGTAGGTACCACACTACTTTCCATCCTGGTTTACATATTGTGATCCCTTTCTTGGATCGGCTGCTGCCGCTAATCGATTTGCGTGAACAGGTTGTTTCATTCCCCGCACAGTCTGTGATTACCGAAGACAACCTCGTGGTTGGCATCGACACCGTGGTCTACTTCCAGGTGACCGATCCTAAAGCCGCGACCTACGAGATTACTAACTACATTCGTGCGGTAGATGAACTAACGAGCGCAACCCTGCGTAACGTGGTGGGTGGGCTAAACCTCGAACAGGCTCTCACCTCCCGCGATCAGATTAACACCGAGCTGCGTGGCGTTCTCGATTCAACCACTGGTCGCTGGGGCCTGCGTATCTCCCGCGTCGATATTAAAGAGATCCAGCCGCCGCACTCCATCCAAGACTCGATGGAGAAGCAGATGCGTGCAGAACGTGACCGTCGTGCCGCTATTCTTACTGCAGAAGGTAAGAAGCAGTCCGATATCCTCACGGCAGAGGGTGAATCCCGTGCCGCAATTCTGCGTGCAGAAGGTGAAAAACAAGCGCAGATTCTTCGTGCAGAAGGTGACGCACAGTCGACTGTGCTCAGGGCAGATGGTGAAGCTGACGCTGTGCGCAAGGTGTTCGAGGCTATTCACCAGTCGAACCCCAGCCAGCAGCTGCTGACATACCAGTACCTGCAGACGCTGCCTAAGCTGGCTGACGGGCAGGCCAATAAGCTCTGGTTTATTCCGACCGAGCTTGGTGATGCACTGCGCGGATTGGGTAATGCTTTCGGGACCCTGCCGGTATCTGATCTTAAGGACGCACCCGTAAATATCACCAAACCTAAGCACGCCGGTGATGATCTCAATGGTGGTTCCGGTTTCTAAAAAATAGCCGTTTAAAACGCCTATAGTGAACTGCAGGCGGGTGGAGACAAGATTTCCCGATATAATGATGTTTCAAACGTTCGAGGGAAACTCTCTCCCCCGCCTGACGTTATGCACGGATGCCTATAAGCATCAAACCACACCGGCTATTGGAGGAATAAGTGAGCGATCGTAGCCTGCGCGGTATGCGCCTTGGCTCCCAGTCCATGGAAACCGAATCGAACGTACAGCCTGCACCTCGTCAGCGTGTTGAATACCGTACCGCCGATGGCGACCGGGTATTTGTGACCTTCGCGGCCGAAGCTGAAATCCCTCAGACTTGGACTGCTAAATCTGGTAAAGAAGCGTTCCTTGTAAATGGCGACAGCGGTTCCTCCGCAGAGGACGAGAAACCGGTTCGTACCCACTGGGATATGCTCATGGAACGCCGTAGCATTGAAGAGCTGGAGAAAACCCTAGAAGACCGGCTGCAGTACTATCGGTCTCACTTCGCAATCTCGTAATAGTTTTTATAGGAATAGCTAAGGCGGTAACCCGCATACACGCGGGTTACCGCCTTAGCTATTTAAGCTTGAAAGGACAGTTTCAAACTGCCTATAATCCTATTCGATCATGTGCTCAACTTCCATAGGGATCTTTCCTTTAAAGAACGCTGGGCGAACACACCGCTGATATGTCATAACACACAGCCCCAGAATAAGTATTGCTACGCTCAAGCAGAAAACAAGCCCGACTCCCCCAATCTCGGAACCTGACCCGTATCCGGGATCCATCGAATCGTAGCTGGTTCGTGCAAAGAACACTAGAAGCATAATGCCGCCCAGCATCGGGAAAAGGAACTTATTCAAGAATTCCTTAACCCCTGAAGAAAACGAAACTTTACGGAAATACCATACGCATGCGAACGCCGTAATCCCGTAGTACAGGCATACCATGAGGCTCAGCGCAGAGATTGTATCCCACAGGACAGATGTAGAGATAAAACGCATAAGAACGTAAAACAGTGTAGCGATTAAACAGGAAGCAAGTGTTGCGTAGCTTGGGGACTGGAATTTAGGGCTAATATTCGCGAACTTGGGCCCCAGAGCCTTGTAATAGCCCATTGCCAGCAGTGTGCGGGCTGGCGACACAGCGGTTGATTGCAAAGAGGCAAGGGCAGAAATCAGCACTGCAAACGACATCATAATGCCAAGAGCCCCCAAGACGGGGCCGGAGAGAGCAGCAAAAATATTCTCCTGGTTGTCAGGGTTGCCCAGCCCCAGCCCCTCCGATGAGGTGCCTGCGAAAGCTAGGGTGCCGACTGAGATAAGCAGATAGAGAAGAACCACAGTCAAAATGGTTCCCACCGCGGCCTGCCCGCTGGTGGTGTGCTCCCCTTCTGTCTCCTCATTCATGGTGAGCACCGCGTCCCAGCCCCAGTAAATAAAGAACACAAGAGAAATACCGGATGAAAAAGCTGAGAAAGATTCAACTCCAAACGGGTTAAACCATTCAAAGGTTGGGGATAAATTAGCGAAACCCCCTCCAGTGATGGCCTTATAGAGAGCAACGATAGCAAAGATAGCGAGAACTACAAGCTGGAAAATAATAAATACGGTTTGGATTTTCTGGGTGGCATCTAGGCCGCGGTAGGTGATATAGCACCCGAAAGCCATAAATGCTAAGAAAGTTCCAATATTAATGAGGTTATTGCTGGATAGAGTAGCCAGATCAGGGTTTGAGAAAACCTGTGAAAGGGCTAGGTAGAAGAAATCAACAGCGATCCCTGCCAAGTTCGAGAGAACCAAGATAGTAGCAGCAAGAAGCGCCCAGCCCCCAATCCATCCGACCCACGGGCCAAATGCTTTGGTGGTCCATGTGAAGGTGGTTCCTGCATCGGGCATAGCAGCATTGAGCTCTCGGTACCCGATGGCCACTAAAAGCATGGGGATGAAACCGATCAGGAAGATAGCAGGCATATGCTCACCTGCAACAGCCCCTACAGGCCCTAGCGCCCCGGACAAAGAATATGCTGGGGCGACCACAGAAATACCAATAATAATAGACCCAAAGAGAGAAACGGATCCGGAAGAAAGCCCCTTCTTATTGGCGGCGCTGGTATCTATAGCGCCATGGGGGTGCGCTGGTGCAGCGTCCTGAATGTGGACCTGCCCGTGAGGATTAGACTGTTTATGAGACTGACTATTCTGAGTCAAGGTGCCTCTCCTTTCGGAGCTATCTCATCGCTAGATGGGTGTGTGCTCATAGCGACCTGCTCAATATGTGATTCAGCTTATGGAGTTAAGATTATACTAGAAATTTTAAACTGTAAGTGACATCACTAGTGATTGTTTTATTTTATACATAAAATATGTGAGGCAAGATATCGCAGTAAATGGTATGTAATCTGCAAACTGAATATTGGTATATGTGATGCAAAATAAATTAGGTATGATAAAGCCCCGGCCACGAAAAATACCGGAGCTTTACCAATAAACGTACTAGGCTACATTACGAATTCCTGCCACAAGGATATCCATAGCCTGTTCTAATAGCTCATCAGGCATCGCCAAAGGCGGTAGGAGTCGCACCACATTACCGTACGTGCCGCAGGTAAGAATCAGTACGCCACGATCCCGGCAATAAGCTGCCACGTCCTTAGCCGCCGTAGGATGCGGGGCTTTAGAAATGGAATCAGCCACAAACTCTAAGGCCAGCATGGCACCACGGCCACGGAAATCACCTACGATATCTAACTCCTCAACCAAAGGAGTCAGCTTTGCCGTCACAATCTCCTCAATACGTAGCGCGCGGGCATTCAAATCCCACTCCTGCATAGTTTCAATAGCGGCAAGAGCCGCAGCACATGACACCGGGTTTCCGCCGTAGGTGCCGCCCAAACCGCCCGGCTGAACCTTCTCAAAAAGCTCCGCACGGCCAGTTACTGCTGAAAGCGGCATACCACCAGCAATCCCTTTGGCGGTTGTTACCAGATCAGGTTCAACCCCCTCATACTCGCTGGCAAACCATTTGCCAGTACGACAGAAACCGGACTGAACCTCATCCGCGATGAACACGATGCCCTTCTCACGAGCCCACGAAACCAGGGCAGGCATGAACCCCTCCGCAGGTACGATGAAACCGCCTTCACCCTGAATCGGCTCTAACACAATAGCGGCAACATACTCTGAACCAATCTGCTTTTCGATCACATCAATCGTGCGCTGTGCCGCTTCTTTACCGTCCATTGTCGGCTCGTCACGGTACGGGTAGCTCATTGGGGCACGGTAGATCTCCGGAGCGAACGGGCCAAACCCCTTCTTATAGGGGGCAGCTTTAGCGGTCAGCGCCATCGTCAGGTTGGTGCGCCCGTGGTATGCGTGATCAAAAACCACCACAGCGTTACGGCCGGTGGCCGCACGGGCAATCTTGACAGCGTTCTCCACGGCCTCGGCGCCGGAATTAAAAAGTACAGAGCGCTTCTCAAAATTGCCAGGGGTTAACTCATTCAGCTTCTCAGCAACAGCTACATACCCCTCATACGGGGTCACCATAAAACAGGTGTGCGTGAAATGGGCAACCGCCTCCTGAACAGCCTGAACAACCTTCGGGGCTGAAGCGCCGACGCTTGTAACGGCAATACCGGAGCCCAGATCAGCCCAAGAATTACCATCTGCGTCAACGATAACGCCGCCATCCGCATCCACCGCATACACCGGCATACCAGAAGCCACCGAGGCCGGAACCGCCGCAGAACGGCGCTGTCCCAAGGCACGTGAAACAGGCCCGGGAAATTCACCTGTAAGTTTAATATCTTGCGGAAGACGATACATCTCTACCATGAGAACACCTTTCATAGGTGGCGCGCAGAACATATTGCGCGCACTAATATTTATGGATGCAGCCAACCCCGCGGCGCAGGCGCTAATACGCCCGCACCGCTTCGGATTAACACGCTGAAGGGATAGAAGGCACCAGCACCCCGCTCAAAGGTGCAAGAGGCTGGCAAAAGGGTGGGGTTATGCGCTCAAATCGCTCATGACGTGCTTCACACGGGTGTACTCCTCCACCGAATACAGCGAAAGATCCTTGCCATAGCCGGAGAACTTAAACCCACCATGAGGCATTTCAGCGGTCAGCAACACGTGCGTGTTAATCCATACGGCTCCAAAATCCAGGTCCCGGGACACACGCATTGCCGTACCATGGTTCGAAGTCCACACCGAAGAAGCCAGCGCATACTCCACATCATTCGCCAGATTGATAGCCTCCTGCTCAGTCGTAAACGGCTGAAGAGTGAGCACCGGGCCGAAAGTTTCCTCCTGCACGATGGCATCGTCCTGGTGTACACCGCTCAATACAGTGGGCTCAATAAAGAACCCGCGGGTGCCGCACTGCTTACCGCCCGTCTCGACCGTCACATGCCCAGGCAGGCCCTTGAGCTTACCCATCACAGTATTGAAATGGTTCACGTTATTTAACGGCCCATAGAAATTCTTCGAATCGTCCTCGTTGCCAGTGACCGTATCCCGAGCGGCAGCGACCAGAAGATCGCGGAACTGCTCATAAACGCTATCCTGAACCAGCACACGAGTGACAGCAGTACAATCCTGGCCAGCGTTAAAATACCCGAAATCAGCCAGCATACGGGCGGTGCGCGGCAAATCTGCATCCGCAAAAACAACCGCCGGGGCCTTACCACCCAGCTCAAGATGCGAACGCTTCAACCCAGCAGCCGCACCGGTAGCCACCGCCCGGCCTGCCCGCACCGACCCGGTGATAGACACCATCGCGGGGGCTGGATGATTAACCATCGCAGCGCCCGTAGCGCCAGTACCGAGCACAACATTAAAAACCCCAGCTGGGAAAATATCGGCGATAAGCTTCGCCAGCTCTAACGTAGACTCTGGGGTGGTATCCGAAGGCTTCAGCACCACCGTATTACCAGCGGCTAAGGCGGGGCCGATTTTCCACAGTGCCATCATCAACGGATAGTTCCAAGGGGTGACTTGGGCTACAACACCCACGGGTTCCCTCCGCACATACGACGTATGCCCCTCCATATACTCGGCAGCAGCCTTACCCTCTAAGGTGCGGGCTGCGCCAGCGAAGAAACGAACCTGGTTTGCCCCGGCCAGCACCTCCTCGTCCCGAATCATCTCACGCGGCTGGCCGGTATTACGATGCTGCGCTTCAACCAGAGCATCCGCGTTCTTTTCCAACGCGTCTGCAAGCTTCAGAAGCATTAGCTGACGATCGGCTGGAGTGGTATGTTTCCATGTCTTAAACGCCTCCTGCGCCGCCCGCATGGCTGCATCCACTTCATCCGCAGTAGAAACCGGGGCAAGAGCCACCGTCTCACCGGTGACCGGATAAACAACCTCCAGCTCCTCAGCCGAGGCCGAATCAACGAACTCGCCATTTATAAAATTCTTCAAGCGCTTCATAACGTCTCTCCTTCGGGTTGTTAGAGCAACCGCGCCTTAACGCGATAGCTTTTTGTGTGTGCCCGCCACACCAACCAGAGTGCGGCGAACCCTAAAAGAAATATGAGGTACTTGTGCCGATACGAAACTATCCCACGTACGGGTCCCTCACCCCAATGTACTGGGTGTAGGTGTACTCAGCGATACCTTCGGCGGCACCTTCACGACCCAAACCGGAATGCTTCACCCCACCGAACGGGGCCGCAGCATTCGACATCACCCCCACGTTCAGCCCCATCATGCCGAACTCTAGACAGTCAGCCATCCGCAGGGCACGGGACGTATCACTTGTGAACACATAGGAAGCCAAACCATACTCGGTGCTATTCGCCAACTGCACCGCCTCCCGTTCGGTCGTAAACGTCAGCACAGGAGCTACCGGGCCAAAAATTTCCTCACGGATCACACGGGCATCCCGGGGAACATCCACCAGTACTGTAGGTGCATAGAAGTATCCCGAACCGTTTATAGTGTGTCCCCCCACCATCGCACGTGCGCCGCGTTCCAGCGCATCCTGCACAAGTTCAGATACAGAATCCACCGCTTTCTGCTCAATGAGCGGCCCGCACGTGGTGTCCGAATCAAGACCGTTTCCTACCTTAAGAGCCCCAATTTTAGCGGCTAACCGGGCGGAGAATTCCTCAGCTACCGACTCATGCACCAAGAACCGGTTGGCGGCAGTGCACGCCTCCCCCATATTGCGCATCTTGGCACCCATAGCACCCTCAACGGCTTCAGCAATATTCGCGTCCTCAAAGACAATAAACGGTGCATTACCGCCCAGCTCCATCGAAGTACGCAAAACATTCTGAGCTGCCGCAGCCAAAAGCGCCTTACCAACAGGGGTGGACCCGGTAAACGAGAGCTTACGCAGCCGCTGATCAGCCAACAAAGGCTCCGAAATAGCCGAAGCTGAGGCTGAAGGCACCACATTAAGCACCCCCGCGGGTAAACCGGCATCCAGCATAGTCTGTGCGAAATACTGGGACGTTAGCGGAGTAAGACGTGCAGGCTTAAGAACTATGGTGCACCCGGCAGCAATCGCTGCACCCGCCTTACGAGTAGCCATTGCCAACGGAAAATTCCACGGAGTGATCAGCAGGCACGGACCAACAGGTTTGCGGGCTACCAGGACGCGGTTCTTACCCTCTGGAGTGGGGTGGTATCGGCCATAATCACGTACAGCTTCCTCCGAGAACCAGCGCAAAAACTCGGCACCGTAGACAACCTCCCCGTGAGATTCCGCCAGAGGCTTACCCATCTCAAGGGTCATTAAGGTAGCGAAATCGTCGGCGCGTGCAATGACTAGCTCATATGCGCGGCGCAGAATCTCGGCGCGTTCACGTGGCGATGTAGCAGCCCACTGCTGCTGTACCGCACACGCGGCATCCAGAGCCGCAACCGCATCCTCACTCGTGGCCGACGATACAGCGGCAAGTTTCTTTTCCGTTGCCGGGTTAATAACATCGAATACTTCATCCGATGAGCTGGGCCGCCACGAGCTGCCAATCAGCAAACCTGTAGGCACCTTCGCCACCAGTGCCTCAACATTTACGCTCATATATTCTCTCCTTTTAGCAATAAATGCGCTACCGAAATATAACAATGCCCTGCGGCTACTCAATGACCGGTATGGAACCCGTCCACGGCTGCTGCTGCGACCCTTTACGCCCTGGATGGTAATCGCGTGGGACAACCACCAGCGGGATAGGCAGCTTAGTCATAATCTTCGCGGTTGTAGAACTCAGGAACAACTCGCCGCGCTGAGCCAGTTTGGAAGAGCCCGCCATTAAAATAGCGTTCTCATCCCAGTGCACAGAATCCACTGCCTCCACGATCGTGGTCCCAGCACCCACTGCGATACTTAGCTGCTGCGGGTTTTGCGGTGCAACGTTTGACTGTTCCACCAAATCTTCAATACTCGCCCGGTACAACTCGTCATCCGCTGCCCCGTTTTGCTCATACAACGAAACTAAACGCACCGGTAAACCCGTTCGATTCTGGGTGGCGATAGCCTCTTCCACGAGGTTAATCGAATCAATATCAGGAGAAATTGCACAATCAATCTGATTAATGACGTGATCCGCGCTGTAATCACGCGGCGCTAAGGCAACAGGCACACGGGAACGGTGTAAAAGCGCGTTCCCCACTGCCCCCAAAGAGTGCCATAACCAATTGCCGCTATTGCCGCCGCCCACAATAATCAGTCCTGCGTCAATAGCTCCGGCTAACTCCATAAGACCCGCAACCGCAGAATCAGCGCGACGCAAATGAAAACGCGCTTTCACATCGGTGGGCACCAAATATTGCGCCTCTTCCAGCCAACCCACCGCCTGCTCCTGAAGTAGGTCACCAAAGTTTGATTTGGGAGCTGCAAGGCGAGGGTTCTGCGGCTTAATAACGTACACAACGTTTAACTCGGCCCCCAAAGAGCGGGCTAAGACCGTGCCTAAATTCAACGCGGCACGACCACGCGCATCAGGAGAATACCCTACAACGTACTTCATATTTCCCATCCGTAAATTCAGTAGCTCTACTGGGCGCACCCTAGTATTCAGATGCACCCAGTAAAGCTACCCGTGTGTGCTCTTACGAGGTGACTATTTGAGCTTCGCATCCAGCGTGGCTGCGGTCTTCTCCCCCATCCGTACCGCACCATCTACATGCTGGTAGCCATCAGAAGCAATATCAGAGCATGACCAGTAAATCGGCCCAACCGGGGTGAGCTGATCAGCACCATACCGGTGCAAACCACCCAAATCGTAGCTAGCAGCATATGCCCCGCGGGTCCACTCCTCGGCGCCCCAGTCAGATTCGTAGTACACGATGGGGTTTTTCGTTTCCTCCCCCAGCATCTGAGCCATAGAATCAAGAATCCGAGCCTTACGCTCCTCAGCACTGATAGTGAACATTTTGTCGGCTGCCTCATCTGAGACGAAACCTACGAGCGTGCCGCGTGACTCTTCCTGGTCGGTCTGCGGGTCATAGTTGGTGTTATCGTAAATCTCCTGCACCAGGTTATTAGCGGCGAAACAGGTACCTGAAAGACCCTTATCACGCCAGAAAGGAGTGGGGTACACGGCGTGCACCTTAATAACAAGCCCCAGCGACTGGTGCTGATGCATCTGATGCTGACGGCGATCCAACGCGGGTACGAAATGAACACGGGAATACAGGTTCGGCGGAACCGCCACCACCACATATTTAGCGCGCACGATAACGTTATCGGCAGGGGAAGCCACGCCGTCTTCCGAGAAGGCCTCAGCCTCAACACGCACCGGGTACTCCCCCGGCTCCTGCCACCGCAGAACACGTGCCGGATGACCCAAGATAATATTCTCAGCCCCTACCTTCTGTGCAAGAGCCAAAGAGACGGATTGCATACCGCCCACCACACGCTTATCCAGAATAAAATCTTCATCAACAAGATTAGAGAACGACCCAGCCGAAGCCGCCATTAGCACCGCCTGCAGTGCCGAGAACGCGTGAGCCGGTTTGGTAAGCATGCCTCCGGCAATAAAAAGCCCAATATTATTGCAGGCTTCTTCGTCATCCGACTGCGTGCGGAGCCAATGGTGAAAACTGATGGTGTCAAGCTCACGGGCCTTGGGGTGGGCCCACGGCTGCTGCGCCCCAATCTCAGCGGCGAGCGCATCTAGTTTTTCAATGAGACGCACCATTTCCTGTTGGGTTTTTTCATTGGCGGGGAACATGTCTCCCGTGTAGCGGTGCATGGTGCCGTTGGGGTCGCGGTAGAGGTTTTCGCCATCACGGTAGCGGGAGAAGGTTTTGAGGCCTAGTTCGCTAATGAGGGAGATTAGGGCGGTCTGGTCGGGTGAGACCCATTGGCCGCCGATTTCTAGGAATGCGCCGTTGATGTGGTTGCTCCAGGTGCGGCCGCCTACACGTTCGCGTGCTTCGATGACGGCTACGGTGTGGCCTGCTTGTTGCAGGCGGTATGCGGCGGTTAGTCCGGAGGGGCCCGCGCCGATGATTGCGACGTCGCGGGTTAGTTCGGTCGTGGTTGCATCTTTGGGTATCACGGTTCTTACACCTTTCGCTTGGCGAATTCTAAAAACGAATTCTGTTCGTTTTAGTGTATCCCAGAACACAAATAAATTGAAGTTGGTGATTTCTTGGGGCGTAAAATCTGTGGGTTTTACCTGTGTGTTTCAGTTATTGGGAGGGTTTTTGAGATTAAAATTTATAGCGAAAGATATGTGGGGTGTAGTGTGAGTTTTTCTTCTTCTCGGCGTGTGGGGCGTCCGTCTTCTACGGTGTTGAGTGCTTCAAAGATCGCTCGTCAAGCTCGTTGGCTTCTTGCGCGGGATGGGAATTTTACGATGGGTGCGTTGGCGCGGGAGTTGAGAGTGGCGCCGTCGTCTCTTTATAACCATTTCCAGTCTCGTGATGAGGTTTTGGGGGCTGTTAGTGATGCGGTGGTTAGTGAAATTCGGGTGGATTCTTTGCGGGAGGCTGTTGTGGTTATTGCTGAGCGGGAGCTTACGGTGGAGGCGAAGACTGAGTTGTGGGTTTCTGCTTTTGGTGCCTGGGGTGTTTCTTATCGGGATGCTTTTAGTGAGAGCGCGGAGTTGGTGGCGGCTTTGGCGTTGACTCCGGTGGGGTGGGCTCCGCAGACTTTGCGGATGTATGAGCTGGTGTTGGAGGCGCTGGCGGCGTTTGGGTGTCCGCAGGAGCGGGCGCTGAGTGTGGTTGAGGCGTTGGAGGCGTTTCTTTTGGGATCCGCTTTGGACGCGAATGCGCCTGATCACGTTTTTGATCCTGCTGTTGCTGGGGGCGATTATCCGCGTCTGCAGGAGGCGTATCGGATGTTGCGGGGTGGAGCTGTTGCCCCGGCGGAGGATGCTTTTGCGGTGGGTTTGGAGGCGATGTTGTATGGGTTGGCTCGGCGGGTGATTTCGTGAGGGTGTGGTGGTTCTTCTCCCCTGCTGGATGATGTGTGTGGGTTGGGGACACGCATAGGGTGCCCGGCCTGTGTGGTTTCGGGCACCCTATTGAGGTGTGGGGCTTTATTTGCCGAATTTTTTCTTGAGTGTGTTTACTCGGTTTGTGAGGCCCCAGCTGGTGACTTTGCGCATTGAGTCGAAGATGATGTTGCCGGTCATTTTTGAGGCTCCGATTTCGCGTTCGACGAAGGTGATGGGTACTTCGACGATTTTGAGTCCGGCTTGTTCTGAACGCCAGGCGAGGTCAACTTGGAAGACGTAGCCTTTGGAGTCGATGCCGTCGAGGTTGAGCCGCTGGAGTGCGTCGCGGCGGTAGGCGCGGAAGCCTGCGGTGATGTCTTTGACTTTGGTGCCGAGGATCGTGCGGGTGTAGAGGTTCGCGCCGCGGGAGAGGATCTGGCGGTGGATGGGCCAGTTTTTGGTTTTGCCGCCGGGCACGTACCGGGATCCGATGGCTAGATCTGCACCGGCTTCTACGGCGCGCACGAGTGAGGGCAGCTGCTCGGGCTGGTGGGAGCAGTCGGCATCCATTTCGATGAGTATTTCGTAGCCTTCGGCGAGGCCCCAGTCGAATCCTGCGAGGTATGCGCCGCCGAGGCCGTCTTTGACGGTGCGGTGCAGTACGTGGATTTGGGGGTCTTTGGCTGCCATGTCGTCGGCGATTTGTCCGGTGCCGTCGGGACTGTTGTCGTCGACAACGAGGATATCGACTTCGGGGGCTGCCTTGCGCAGGCGCTCCACTACGACCGGAAGGTTTTCTTTTTCATTGTATGTGGGAATAACGGTAAGTACGCGCATAAATCTCCCTGAGTTCTTAAATGCGAGTGGGATTGTAAAAACTTTCTCCTAGGGGTCAAGTATACCGGTTGTGGTGTGGGGCGCTGCTATTGGGTGTTTGATGCGGGGGTGTTTTAGGTAAATTTTCAGTTTGTTCACATGTATTTCGGGGTGTTGGTGGGGCTGGGGGCGGGTTTTTATTGTTCCTGGGTGTAGAGGCGCTCTAGCGTGGGTAACGGTACGTCGAGGGCTGGCAGCAGCGGGATGCGGGCGCGGGGGTCGGTGCTCCATGAGGCTACGCGTGAGTCGGGGGCTTGTACCATGAGTTCGGTGACATTCCAGATGGCGAGGTTGGCGGGGGTGTCGGGGGCGAGCTGACCGGCGAAGGGGTTAGCGTCGGCGAGCGCACGGTGGGGGCTGCGGGTGAGTGCGGCGAAGGCGGAGCGTGCGGAGATTCCGCGGGGGGCGGTGGCGAATATTTTGACTGCTTGCCAGCCTAGTGGCGCGTCGAGTGTGGGGTCTGAGCCGATGCTGATGGGGGTCCCGATGGTGTTTGCGCGGCGGGCGAGGTCTGCGTTCTCTGCGGTGGTTTGTAGGCCGAGGCTGATACGTGAGTTAGCGAGCGCCTGAAGTTCTTGGTCGTTGAGGGTTTCTTCGGGTGTGGTTTTTATGGTGTCGAGGCGTAGGGTGAGGTGCGGGTGGGTGCGGCGGATGGTTTGTGCGGCGGCGGCTGCTTGGGTGAGGTGCGGGTGTGCGTTGATGCAGAGTGTTAGCTGTGTTTGGGCTGCGGTGTCAGCGAGGTGTTGGGCTTCTGTTGGGGTGTTGGCGTGTAGGCCGGCGAGGGTTAGTGGGGTGCCGTTGAGGGTTTCGCGGGTGTGGGTGATGGTTTCTGTGAGGGCGTGCGGCGGGGTGTTGGTGAGGAGGATCCGCAGGTCGGCGGTGGTGTGGGTGCTGGTGAATTGTTGGGCTGCTTCGATGAGCGGCTGTAGGGTGTTGGGGTCGGTGGTGAGGGTGTGGGTGTGGTATCCGGCGTGGTGTGCGGTGGTGAGGTAGGTGAGGATTTCGGCGGTGGTTTTTCCCGTGACGGGTGCGAGGGCGCGGGTGAAGGTGGGGGTGACGAGTCGGCCGTTGAGGTCGATGGTTTCCATGGTGTTGTCGGTGATGGAGCGTGCCCCGGCGTCGGAGCCTGCCCAGCGGACGGTTCCGTGTTCGGTGAGTATGGCGGTGGCGTAGGGGTCTGCTGGGGTGTAGATGCTGCCGTTGAGGAGTACACGTATGGTCATGGTGTTTGTCCTTAGGGTTCGCTGGTGGGGTGGTTTAGGTTAGATGTCGAGGGCGATGACGCCGCGGCGGATGAGGATGATGGCTTTTTCGCAGCGGGCGCGTAAATCGGCGTTGATGCCGTTGATGTGGGTGATCTGGTCGAGGGAGTCGATGACTTGTTTTGCCCAGCGGACGAAGTCGCCTGCGGTGAGGTCAGTGTTTTCGAGGGCTTTGGCGAGGTGTGCGCCGCGTGCCCAGGCGTAGATGGGTTCTACGAGCCCGAAGTCGCAGGCGGGTGTTTGGGGGAGTTTGTGTTCTTCTTCTGAGGCGTTTAGCCGTGCAAGTTCACGGTTTATGGTGGTGATGCTTTCGCGTAGGGAGGGGTGGGGGTAGCGGGGCAGGTGTTCGATGGTGTCGCGTTTTCCTTGGTAGGTGAGGGCGGCGATGGTTGCGGCGATGGCGGCGGGGTCGAGGGTGTTGAGAAATCCTGCTTCGAGGCAGAGGCAGGTGAGGAGGTCTTTGTCGCCGTAGATGCGCCGTAGGCTTTGGCCGGTGCTGGTGAGGGTGAGCTCGCCGTCGGTGGCGCGGTTGACGTACCCGTAGCTGGTCAGTAGTTGTGCGATGCGGTTGAAGACGTGGGCGATGGTGTTGGTGCGGCGGGCTATTTGGCGGCGGAGCCCGTCGGTATCAGAGTTGAGTTTGTACCAGCGTTCGGCCCAGCGTGCGTGGGTTTCCCTCTCGGAGCACCCGTGGCAGGGGTGGTTGCGCATTTTGGTGCGTAGGGTTTCTAGCTGTTCTTGTAGCCCGTTGGGGCGTTCGGTGATGGTGCGGTGTTTGGTCTCGCGTGGGGGTTTGTGGTCGATGAGGGCTTGGCGCATGCGCGAGGCGGTGTCGCGGCGTTCTTTGGGGGTTTTGAGGGTGAGCCGTTTGGGGAGCTTGATGCGTGAGACGGGGTCGATAATACCTTCGAAGTCGCGGGGGGTTGCGGTGCGGGTGTGGGCGTCTTCGGTGAGTATTCCGATGCGGGGGTCGGTGTTGGATTCGGCGCGGGTGGTGACCACGGCGTATCCGCGCAGGCGCCCGGTGGGGATGTGGATGATGTCTCCGGGCAGTAGTTCTTGGATACTCTGGTGCGCTTGGGTGCGGGCGTGGCGCTGGTTTGTTTTTTCTGCTTTCTTTTCGAGGGCGCTGATGTCTCGGCGTAATGCGAAGTATTCGGCGAAGTCGCCGAGGTGGCAGCGCATGGATTCGTGGTATCCGGCGAGGGCGTTTTCGTTTTTGCGTACGCGGGCTGCGACGCCGACGACGGATTTATCGGCCTGGAACTGGGCGAAGGAGGATTCGAGGATTTTCCGGGTGCGTTCTGCCCCGTAGGCTGCGATGAGGTTTGCCGCCATGTTGTAGGTGGGCCGGAATGAGGAGTTCAGCGGGTAGGTACGGGTGGAGGCGAGGGATGCGACGTGCGCTGCGGTGGTGTTGGGGCGCCAGGCGATGACGGCGTGGCCTTCAATGTCGATGCCGCGCCGGCCTGCGCGTCCGGTGAGCTGGGTGTATTCGCCGGGGGTGATATCTACGTGGGTTTCACCATTGTATTTGGTGAGTTTTTCGAGGATGACGGTGCGGGCGGGCATGTTAATGCCAAGGGCGAGGGTTTCGGTGGCGAAGACAAGTTTAATGAGGCCGGTGGTAAAAAGCGTTTCGACGGTTTCTTTGAAGAGCGGCAGCATCCCGGCGTGGTGTGCGGCGATGCCGCGAAGGAGCCCTTCTCGCCATTCATAGTAGCCGAGAGTGTTGAGGTCTCGGGGGTCAAGGTGCGCGGTGGCTTCGGCGATGTATGCGCGGATGGTTCGCTGCTGCTCGTCGGTGGTGAGCATCAGATCGGCGTCGATGCACTGGGTGACGGCACCGTCGCACCCGGCGCGGGAGAAGATGAAGCAGATGGCCGGAAGGAGCCCTGCTTTATCGAGGGTGCGTACCATCTCCGGGCGGGAAATACGGTGCGGGCGCAGGGGGTTGTCCTGTGCGGCGTGGGGTGTGCGGCGGCTGTCTTCGAACGTTTGGGCGGTGCTGTGGTGTTTGCGGGTGCGGCGGAACCGTTCATGTTTGCCGCCGCGGCCACGGTAACCCCGGTCAGCCCCGTAACCGGGCCGGAGCTGTTTGAGCTGCGGGTTCAGACGCATCCCGGCGGGTGCGGTGTGCTCGTCGGCGTCTTTTTTGGGGCGTTTCGTGGCGCGGCGGGCACCCGATGCGCTCTTCTCCCCCGGGTCGGGGGTGAAAAGATCCACGATTTGGTTGCCGACCAGCATGTGCTGCCATAGAGGTACAGGCCGGTGCTCCGAGACGATGACGTCGGTGCCGCCGCGCACCGTATCGAGCCAAGCCCCGAACTCTTCGACGTTAGAGACGGTCGCGGAGAGGGAGATAACAGTGACGTGTTCGGGAAGGTGGATAATCGCCTCTTCCCAGACGGCGCCGCGGAACCGGTCGGCAAGGTAGTGCACCTCGTCCAGGATGACGTACCCGAGCCCCTCAAGGGCGGGCGAATCGGCGTAGAGCATATTGCGCAGCACCTCGGTGGTCATCACAAGGACAGGGGCCTCGGCGTTAATGCTCGTATCCCCGGTAAGTAACCCCACGGTCTCTTCACCGTACTCTCGCACAAAATCGTGGTACTTCTGGTTGCTGAGCGCCTTGATGGGGGTGGTGTAGAAAGCTTTGAGACGTTTGCGCAGCGCCAGGTAGATACCGAACTCCCCCACCACGGTTTTACCGGCACCGGTGGGGGCGGCCACCAGCACCGCCCGACCGGACTCTACACTGCGGCATGCGCTTTGCTGAAAATCATCCAGCGGGAACCCCAGGTTTTTCTCGAAGGCCGCCAGGGCGGTTTTTGCGTGGGCGGCGCGTTGTTGAGCCGCCTGGTACTGTGCGGCGTAGCTGGTGTTCTCGTTATTCGGCATGGTTCTATTCTACCGGTGCGCCAACCCCCAAAAACCGGGTATCCGCCGGGGCGTATGTAAAGCCGGGGGTGGTAAAACTGGTGCAGTAAAGCCCCGGAAAACGTGCAGGTTATCCGGGGCTGTGTGCGCAATGGAGCGGGCTAGTTCTTCGCCTCATCCTTTTCGAAATGGCCCATCGCGGCGAGGTCTTCGGCACTGGTTGCGGTCTTGATTGATTCTTCGGTCATGCCCTTGGCAAGTTTCGCCTCACGACGGTCGCGGCGCTTGTCATTAATGAGGCAGATGCCGATGGCGATGAAGAAGAACGCCAGCAGCGGTGCCATGAGGTAGAACATCATCATAATGTCGGTGCCTGGGGCGGTCATGGCGGCGATAACAGCCACGAGCACCACCACCCACCGCCAGGACTTCAGCACGGTTTTACCGCGGATCAGCCCAAGCATATTAATACCCACCAGGATCACGGGGATCACGAACGCTAAGGAGAAGAAGAACATGAACTTAACCACGAACGCGATGTAGTCGTTGGCGGCAATAATGTTTTCGGCCCGACTGGGGGTGAACATGGTCAGCGCTCGCACAACCCCCGGCAGCGTCCACCAGGAGATCGCCACACCGCAGGCGAAAGCGAACAGTGAACCGGAAAGGAACCCGAACAGGTACTTTTTCTCTTTCGCGTGCAGCGCCGGCAGCAGGTACCGCAGCCCCTGGTACAGCCACACCGGGGAAGCCAGCACCAAACCAATGTACATGCCCACGCGCATGAGCTGATCGAACGGGGACGCGATGGTCGAGTAATTCAGGGTGGCGTGGCGGCCTTGCTGCTCGTTGATTTCGATCAGTGGCTGGGAGATGGCGTTAATGAACGGCTGGTAAAGGAAAATAACCGATAATATTGCCGCGATAAGGGTGGCGATAGCTGCTTTAATGAGACGGTCCCGGAACTCACGCAGATGCTCCTTAAGTTCCATGCGCGCCTCGGGATTGCTTTTGCGGCTGCGCACATCCTGATCAGGCTTTGCCATCGTGTCCTCGCTACTTCAGATTTTCTGGCCTCTGTACGGGCACTACCGGTGCCCTGCACGTACAGCGTTGAGCATGTTCTACCTCATGCGGGGTGGCCGGTAACCCGGTGCGCCCCGAAACTACTTTAGATTACCACTAACCCGCACCCGTTAAACAGGGGTTTAACAAGTGCGGGCCGAACGGTTCTAAAGTTTTCAGCTACTTGGCGTCGGACTTACCGTTGTCCACAACCTCGGCGGTGACGGTTTCATCTTTCTTGCCTTCACCATCTTTTTTGGCTTCTTTACCGTCACTCTTCATACCCTCAACTTCAGACTTGAAGATACGCATCGACTGGCCTAGGCTACGCGCCATACCGGGCAGCTTCGGGGCGCCAAAAAGCAGGACAATGAGGAGGATAACAACGATAATGGTCGCCGGATGGCTAAAAATCTGACCCATAAGGTGTGAACCTTTCTGTGTTAGAGCAGGTCTCCGATATTTTGAGGTTGGCCGAGTCGATCTCGTCGGGAGACCCGTCGCTTGATCCGCTCAGACCTGCGTGTCTGTTTACCTTGTTCATAGTTATTGTATGCCGCAGATACCGGGGTGAAAATCCCCAAGGTTTGCTCGGCGGGTATTTTGCGGCGCACATTCGCCTCGGCGTCGTCAAAACTTTGTTCAATTGATTCGGCCCACGTGGTCACATCATCAAGGAGAGTAAACCCCCTCACGAGCGCCCTATACCCAAGAAACGCCAAAAACAGCAGGGCGGTAATACTCAGCGCACCCCACAGCAGAACCCAGAACCACCACGGCATGCTTAATATTATACAAGCTCGCGTGCAGAAAGAACGGCCTACGACTCAGCGTCCGGCGAACCTTCCTCAACCATCAGCACATCAATACGCTCCAATAATTCGGCCCGTAACTGCTGGGGGCCCAGCAGCTCCAGGGCCCCGCCGCCGTCAATGACCGTATCAAGAATACGCCTCATACCCTGCCGCCGCTCCCCCGGAAAATAATGCACCCGATGAAATACTTTAGGGCTGTTCGGTTTAGCCGTATCAAGCGCAACAGCGTGCGAACTGACCCTCAACAGGCGGCGGCAGGCCTCCTTCACCGCAGAAGAGCCGGGGCTGCCCAGCGCCTCCACCCGCACCCGCAAAAGAGCGAACGGATTATCTTCGTCGAACTGCTGGGCCCGACTCCACTGCTCCGGGGTGTGCGCGTGAGCAGGCGGGGTTCGCGGGTGCGCCGGGCCAGCATCCTCAAGATGCGTGATACTGCTGAGCCTAAAATTACGCCATGCATCCCGCTGCCCCACACGCCCGGCAGAAGTTCGGCAGAACGCATACAGGTAGAACTGGTTATACATGAACACCAGCCCATACGGGTCGATCACCCGCTCAAAATCCTGATCCCCGTACCGGATGCGTAACGCCCGGGACGATGCGAGCGCCTCCAGGATCTCGGTACGCCACGGTGCGTCCGGGCGGAAACTTAAAGCGCGGGAAAGCTCACCGGCGCGGTCACCATAACTGTTGGCGATAGTATCCCGTAACCTGCTCAGCTGTTCGCCGTGGCCCAGAATATGCTGTGCCGCATCCAGGCTGAACACTAACAGGGCAAGTTCCACGTCCGAGAAAGCAACCCCCGCATGCAGCTGGTGCCCCGCCTCCAACGGCAGGTACTCCACCAGGTGCGCGCCCTTGTGATTGGTCTGCGGGTCGTCAAAACCCCGCTCAAATGGTAAAGAATCCTCCGGTACGTGACGGTCGTAGTGCGCCTCAACCGCCCGGAACGCATCAAGAAGTTTCTTCGGTTTGCCGGTATCTACCGCCAGGGCGGCACCAATAGTTTTCAGGCTCTGCTCACCGGTGGCCTGCACATAGTGCAACGCCAAAAGCGAGTCAATCAGCTTATCTACCGCATCAGGCCTATCGCGGGTTGTGTTTTTCTTCCACCCGCTTGGGGCCTTAGCAGGGTGCTCATGCGCCTGCTGCAGCTCACGCAGGATACGCTGCTGCACCTGCCGAACCGTGCGCTGGTGCTCATTATCCTCCGCGTGCGGTATACGCCAGCCGTTGCTGATGGCGTCGGTTGCGGTCTCAACTGTTCCGTAAGAAGGCACCGTAAACTGCTGCCCGGTGCGGGCGTCCTCAACAGTGAGGGTGCTGTTCTGCCACCGGCCCAGCCGGTCAAGAGAATCAGCCATGCTGAACTGCACAGGCGCCGCCGTGAACGCCTTCGGCCCGGTCTTAAGAACCGTTAAAGACCCCATGCGGGAGAGCCGGTATGTGAAACCCTGCTGCTGGGCTCGCGGCTGTGCCTTCGAGGAGTCAAAACCCACGAAATACCAGTTGCCGTAACGGTGCCCCACACCCCACACCGAGAGGGTGCTCTGACGCCGGGCACCACTGTAATTCTGGTAGGAGACTGAGACGTTTTTATGTTCGGCCAGTGCCGAAAAAATCTCCTCCAGGTACGGGTCATCCTGAAAACGGATGCGGGTCAGCGGCTCAGCGTGGGAGTGCAGCTTTTTAACATGCTGCAGGCTCGGCACGCTCGCGGCCACCTTCCGCAGGATACGGCGGGCGCTGTCTTCCAGGTCCGTACCGTACCAGCCTTTACACAGAGTATCGAGCACCCGGTAATCCTCAACGGTCATATCCCACCCGGTGAGCGGGTTCGGCCCCACCTGTAACCGGTACCCGCCGGTTTCTGTATTCACCAGCGGAATACCCGCATCACGCAGCGCCTTCTTCGCGCGCTCAAACTCCTGCTCCTGCGATGGGCTGAGCGCATCATCACGCCCCACCCTAATACCGAGCGCACCCAAAAATTCGGTGCGTGAAATACCGTAACGGGGGCTGCACGCCAGCAGATGGTACACCCTGAAGAGTTCTTCCATACCCACCATTCTACGGTTTCCGCCCGAAAGGGCAGGGGCGGGCGCCTATAAAACGGCTGCGTCCCGCCAAAGCCGGTTGGCTCAGACAGGACGCAGCAGCGAAAGCACCTTTACTTTTAGATGGACTGTGGTTAACGAACCTCTAATAGGTCAACCACGAAAATCAGGGACTCTCCCGGGGCGATAGCACTGCCGGCACCGCGATCACCATAGGCCATATCAGCCGGGATTTCGAGGCGGCGGCGGCCACCGGCCTTCATCCCGATCAGGCCCTCATCCCAGCCGCGGATCACCTGGCCCACACCCACCTGGAACGGCAGCGGCTCATTCCGGTTCCACGAGGCGTCAAACTCCTCACCGGTTGAGAACGCCACCCCCACATAGTGGGCGAGTACGCGGGAGCCAGGCACAACCTGCGCGCCGTGCCCCTCAATTAAATCCTTCACCACAAGCTCGGTGGGGGCCCCATTTTCGGGGAACTCGATTTCGGGCTTCTGCCGGTCGAGGTTACGCTGACCAAATGACATGTGTCTCCTTAGAATACTAATTTCAGTGATGTGAATGAGTGCGTGGGCCGCACACCTGAGATAGCGCGCCTTCAAAGCGCGGGTACCGCACAAAACTGCGGGCTACCTACTTGGTGGATGCGCTCTCACTAGGTTTCTGCTCGGTCGCAGCCGGGCTGGCAGAAGCGGAAGCTGAACCATCACCGGAGGGCGCCGGGGTCTGCGAAGGAGCCGCACCACCAGAAGGATTAGCGGAGGCGGAAGCCGCCTTCTCAGCTGCTTGCTTCTTCAAAGCGTCCGTCTGTTCCTTAGCTTTGACCGCCGAATGGTTAGTCTTAGCATCGATAATATCGATCACGAACACCAAGGCGCCCTTCGTATTTTCTGGTGCTTGCTCACCGTATGCAAGGTTGGCAGGGATGATAAGCTCCACACGGGAACCGACAGTCTTACCTACCAGTCCCTTCTGCCACCCCTGGATCACCTGCTGCAGAGGGAACCCGACCACCGGCTGTGTGGAATCAGCATTGTAGTGATTTTCAAATTCCTTACCGTCCGACCAGCGCACGCCCATGTACCTGGCGTATACGTTATCGGTCTCCTTAACCTTTTCGCCCGAGCCGACAATCAGATCCTTAGAGACTAGCTCCTTCGGTTCCTCACCCTTATCTTCCGGCAGCTTAATTTCAGCCTTACCGCTCTTCTCATCCAGAGTAAACTTGGGAAGCTTCGGGTCTTCCGCCTCAGCCTTACCCGAGACAAGGTTGTTAATCTTCTGCTTCACGGTAATGACCTGAACATTGGTGGGAGTGCCCGGTGAGACAGTCTTAGCCGGAGCCCCCGGTGAAGGCTGAACGCGAGGATCCCGGTTAGAACTCATCATGAACGAGCCGCCGACCTTCAGCTTCTTAACCGTCTCATATGCCTCGGGGTCTTCTTCTTTCAACTGCTCATTAACCGTGATGTTGAAAGGGGCGGATGCGTAGGTGGTCTGTTCCCTGCCCTGTGCATCCTTTGAACTTCCATCAGTCCCATTGAACTGAGTGATTTCGACGAGAATATTATCGCCATCCTGGATAGCTTCACCGCTGCCTTCTTCGATGACACGTGACACGTTACGATCCACCGAAAAAGGCGTTGAAAAAGAGGCTGAAGGGGCTGCCGTGGCCCCATTCATATCGACCTGCACCTTATCAAGGGGATTATCGGCGTTATTAGTATTATTGCCACAGGCGCTCAGCAGTAAGCTCAGACACAACACAGACGCGGCCGCTGCTTTTTTATGATGCTTCAGCACGAAGGCTTCCTTTCGGTTGGTTGGTGATTTGAATCGACACTCAAAAACCCATGCTACCGCCACAAGGGGCGGAAGGTCACACGCAGTACGCTGTGAGTGATGAAACCACCATCTAAGGGGGCTGCACCCGGGCTCAAGAGCAAAAACTAGATTAACGGCGGTGCGGGCGGTTCGGGGTGTTTATGCCCCAGCATAGTGACCACCTCATCCACCTGTTCACTGTGTGTTTGGAACGGATCTTTACACACCACAGTATGCTGCGGGTAGGCGTTTAACCGCATGTGCACCCAGTCCACCGTGAACTGCTCCCCTGCTGCCTTTGCCGCCTTAACGAACTGCGAACGCAACCGGGCGCGAGTCGCTGGAGGCTCATCAATTGCATGTTCGGCGGCTCCGGCAAGTAACACAGTTTTTACCGCCTGACGGCGCACCAGCGCATGGTACACCCCACGATCCGGGTCAATATCATGGTACGCCAAATCCAGCTGGCGTATGCGTGCGCTCGCGTAACTGGTCTCTTGCCCCGCAGCCTGCGCCCGGGAAATATAGGCGTCTAACAGTTTCTTCTTAATAGCCCAGTCAATCTCGGTATCAATACTGCTGTAGTCGCCGCTGTGCACCGCATCCAGGGTACGCTGCCACAAATCGAGGGCGTAACCCACGTGCTGATGATGCTCCCCATGCCAGTCCACGTACTTGCGGGCGGCATCCAGGTAGTGGCGCTGCACACTCAAGGCCGTATACCGCTGCCCGTCAGCAGTCTCAAATGCGGCGGACCCGCTCATATCGTGGCTAACAGCACGCAACGCCTGAGGCACTGAAACAATATTCAGGCTGGTCAGCGGGAAACGATCTTCCAGCATGCGCAGCACCAGATCCGTACTCACAATCTTGAGCAGCACGGTCGGCTCAGCCATATTTGAGTCCCCATTAATCACGTGCATCCGCCGGTATTTTGAGGCATCCGCGTGCGGCTCATCACGAGTATTAATCAGTGGACGCACCCGCGAGGTGGAGGTGCTGGCCGCCTCCCAAATATGGTCCGCCCGCTGAGAGAACGAAAACGAGGGCACACCGGTCGCTGAAGCCGGGTCAGTCGAACCAGACACCGGTCCGCCTTTCGGATGGGTTTTACCGGCGCCCACCAGAATCTGACGCGTAACTAAAAACGGCACCAGCTGCTCAATAAGCGTGGGGAACGCCAGTTTACGGCTAATCAGGTAGTTCTCGTGACTGCCGTAGGAATTACCCGCAGAGTCCACATTATTTTTCAACAGGTAGAACGACCCTTCAAGCGGCGTCCCGTGTGCCCCTTCGGTGCGCAGACGCTGCTGGGCCTGCCGCGCTAAACGCGCCAACAGCAGCTCACCGGCCCGCTCCTGCGCTAACAGCTCCTCAATACTGGCGCACTCGGCGCTGGCGTACTCGGGGTGCGAGCCCACATCCAGGTACAGGCGACCACCATTTGGCAGGAATACGTTTGTGGAGCGCCACTCATCCAGCACCGGCTTAAACAAAGCCGCTGCCGCCTCCTCATTACTAAGCCTGCCAAGGCCCTTGGGCACGTAGCTAAGACCAAACTCGGTTTCAATACCAACGATGCGTTGCTGCACTACTCTTCTTCCTCACCGGCACTACACGGTGCGGGGCGCTTCAGCTATTACCGCGCCCCGCGTCCTACTGGCCGCCCTTTTGCACAAAACCGGTCACAAAATCTTCGGCGTTTTCAGCCAGCAGCCCATCAATCTCGTCCAGCAGGTCATCGACCTCGCTCACATCCTGCACCGCCGAATGGGAAGCCAGCGTCAGCTCCTGCTCCTGGGCCTGCTCCTGCCCCAGCGGCTCCGAGGCACTCATACGTTCACGCGACATAATCAACTCTCTCCTTCACCTAAAAGCGGCATCCTTGCTGAACCGCCGCCAACGAACGGGTTTATGAGGCGGCAGTACCGTGCGCCAATAACTGTAACAGCTCATCCGAATGCCGCGCCTGCTCCAGCAGCGGCTCAACCTCCGAACGGTTATAGCGGGTCGGCTCAGGCATCACCAGCCGGGTCAGCTCCCGCGAGTACTTACCCCGGCACGCAACCGTATCCCAGTTCATACTGATCACCTCATCCGGCCAGCGGCTCATGAGAGTGCCGCGTAAATAGGCGCGGGTCTGCTCCGGTGGGGTACGCCCCGCCCGCGCAATACGCTCCGGAGTGAACAGGGTGCGCATACGCCCGCGCGCAACCAGCCGATGGTACAGTCCGCACTGAGGGTCAATATCAGCGTACTGCAAATCGAGCGCCTTCAGCTTGGGGTCGCTGTAGGCAACACCTTTAGCTACATAGCCGCGCACCAGCGCGTACTTCGCCACCCAATCCAGGCGGTCGGCAAGCTCCATCGGGTTCCGTCCCAGCGCATCCAGCACCTGCCCCCACAGGGTAAGGATCTGCCGGGTCGGCTCATCCACGCCGGCGGGGTTGCTCTCTTCATGAGCCAGCGCAGCCTTCAGGTAAGTGCGCTGCACTTCCAAGGCTGTGGCGGTTGCAGCACCACCGGGATACTGCGCCACAGGAAGCTGTGCGCTGAGGGTCGTATCGTGACTGACCGTGTGCATCGCCGCCACCGGGTCGGTGAGCTGGATGCACGGTACCCGCCCCGATTCGATCAGGTTTAACACCAGCGCCGCAGTACCGAACTTCAGCAGGTTCGAGTAGTGAGAGAGGTTAGCATCAGCTGGGATAACATGCAGACGCCGGTACCTCTCAGAATCGGCGTGCGGTTCGTCACGGGTATTAATAATAGGCCGCCGGATAGTGGTCTCAAGCCCCACGGTGCGTTCAAAAAAGTCGGCGCGGGAACTAATCTGAAAACCTGGTTTCTCACCATTGACGCCAATACCCACACGCCCGGCGCCCGTGAAAATTATGCGGGTTGCAAAAAACGGCAGAAGCCCCTGAGCCACCTCATCAAAAGGCACCGTACGATCCACCAGGTAATTCTCGTGGGCACCGTACGACTGGCCTTTAGAATCAGTGTTATTTTTATACAGCTTCACGGCGGGCAGACGGTCCTCGGCGTGACGGGCGATCTCAGCAAGAGCCTCATACGCGATAGCATCACCTGCCGCGTCGTAGAGCACCGCCTGGGCGGGTGTGAGCGTCTCCGGGGACGAATACTCGGGGTGCGCATGATCCACATAAAGACGTGCCCCATTGGGCAGGATCGTGTTCATCGTAACCCGGTCCCAGTCCAGCCGCTCCGGGTAGCCGCCACGGCCGTGAATCATCTGTTGATCCCCATCAATACCGGCCTCACGCAGCGCCTCTAAAGCAATATCTTCGCTGGTGAGCTCACGGCGGGTATGGGTCAGCTGCGACGAATGTGCCTGCGCCTCACTCATCGTTCCCCCCAGCGCATCGGTGAGCGGGGACTCAGACTCCGCAGACCATAGGGCCCGCTGCGCTTGGGCCGCACGGGACTCAACCTCTCCCCGCAGCGCAGCCTCCCGGGCAGCCACCAGCTTAGAGTAGGTGTTTACCACCATTGCCGACAGGATGGTGGGGTTCGTCCCGGGCGCGGCGGGGGCAATCACCCCGTACTCGGTTTCCGCACCCATCACGCGGGGCACCCCATACCGTGGTGTACGCATCTGACTGCTACTCCTTCGACTCGTCAGGGACAGTACGGGCAGCGGTGTGGGCCGGTTCCACCGAAACAATCCGCCCGCGCACCCCGGCCATGGCGAGCGCATCCTCAATATCCGGCAGCGGAGGCAACTCCACCTGATCTTCGAACTCGGCGCGTACCGCCTCCAGCAGGTGACGGGTGCCGATACCTCCAGTGATTTCTCCCACTGCGGGGGGCACACCGGGGGCTGTGATGAGGGTGTCCAGCTGCTCTTTAATGGCCTGTTTTTTGGCGCGGTCCACAATATTGCGGATGACCGCACCCGACGCGAAATCCCCGCGGTACAGCGTGTGCCCCGTCAACGCTGCCCCCGATTTGGCGTGTGCTGAGTCTACGCGGGCTATGGCGTAGGCGTTGGCGGGGGTACGCGAGTACAGCTGCTGCACGGCTGCCGAAATCATCGCCTGAACCGCGGCGTCCACCGAGCCGTGGCGGTCCACTTCGGCGGTATCAAACGGCAGGTCGTCGGTGAGGTAAAGCGCAAAAATTTCGGCTGCCCCAGCGGCGTCCGGGCGGTTAATACGGATTTTTAGGTCTAGGCGGCCCGGGCGCATCACGGCCGCGTCAATGAGGTCTTCACGGTTGGTTGCACCAATAACAATTACGTTTTTGAGTGATTCCACACCATCAATTTCGGCAAGCAGCTGCGGTACGATCGTGGTCTCAATATCGGAGGAGCGGCCGGTGCCGCGCGTACGGAAGAGGGACTCCATCTCGTCGAAGAACACCACCACGGGGTGCCCTGCCTGCGCTTTTTCGCGGGCCGCAGTAAAAATATCCCGGATCTGCCGTTCGGTTTCGCCCACGAACTTATCGAGAAGTTCAGGGCCTTTAATATTGAGGAAGTACCCGCGAGTATTAGCCCCGGGGTTTAGCGCGGCGGCGCGTTCGGCTAGCGCGTGCGCTACTGCCTTAGCGATCATGGTTTTACCGTTGCCGGGCGGGCCGTACAGCAGGATACCTTTGGGCGGCGCCAGGTGGTAGCGTTCAAAAATTTCGGGGTGCAAATAGGGCAGCTCAACCGCATCACGGATCTGCTCCAGCTGGGTGGTGAGGCCACCAATCTGTGCGTACGAGATGTCCGGAATTTCTTCAAGTACCAGCTCTTGGGAGCGTGATGCCGGTACTTTCGCGGTGATCATGCGGGTGCGGGTATCGAGTGTCACAGCATCCCCGGTTCGCAGCGTTTCAGAGGCTAGGGCGCCGCCGATGCGCGCCACCTGCTGCGCCCCGGAGGCGGTATCAATGAGCACCTTAGCGTCGGTGAGCACCTCACGCACCGTCACCACATCACCGTAGCCCTCATAGCCGAGTGAGAGTACCGCCTCGGACTGTTCATTCAGCAGCACGGTCATGCCCGGGGCCAGGTCGCTGCGTTCCAGCAGCGGTGATATGGGGACACGCACCAGCCGACCCCCAGCCTGCACATCCAGGTAGTCTTCGGTCTCTGCCGGGGTTTTACCGTCGGCCAGCTGCGTGTAGGTGGTGCGGCCGGTACCTACCGCAAGAATAAGTGCCGAATTCAGCGGCGGCATCACCTGCTGGGCAAGGGAAATCCTCAGCCGCTCAATTTCGGCTTTGGCGCGGGTGAGCGCCTCCACCAGTTTGCGGTTTTTCTCCCCGGCGCTGCGGATGTTCCTCTCCATATTGGTGCGGGTGCTTTCGGCGGCGCTGAGCCGCCTGAGCAGCGCATCATACTCTTGGGGGCTGACAGTCCGCGCTGAGGGCATGGGCCCGGGTGCAGCACCGGGGGTTTGGGCATAGGACGCGGAATAGTGCGGCGCCGGGCTGGGCTGCTGGCCTTGCGTTTCCGTGTGCTGTGCAGGTTCTGAACCGCTCATCAATCCTCGCTCCCCGTAAGAAAACCAGTAAAAACCACTACACCACACGCGCTGCGTGGTGGGGTACCCGCCGTGCAGGGCGTGTGCTGACTGTTTATTCGTCCCCGCCTTGGCGGCTTTCCTCAACCGCGATCTGGTGCGCGGCGGCCGCATTCTGCGCCAGGTTTTTTGCGTCCCGTACGGCGCGGCGAACCTTCTTATCAGTCACCTCACGCTCCCCCACGTTCATGGGAATCCACGCGTCCATGTCCGCATCCGAAAAATCGCTCTTTGAGGCACGGCGTTTCGGTGCCAGCCGGGCCGACCCATCCGCTAGGCGGCGGGCAACCACCAAAAACGCGGTGTGCGCCACCATCCGGTGATCCGGGCGGACCGCCAGCCCTTCCACATGCCAGCCGCGCACCATCGTCTCATCGCATTCCGGCTCGGTAAACCGCCCATCTAGGCGCAGCCCCTCCACCAGGCGGGACATCTGGGTAACAGTTGCCACGTAGCAGACCAGCACCCCGCCGGGGGCAAGCGCCTGAGCCACCGCATCCAGGCACTCCCAGGGGGCGAGCATATCAAGCACCACCCGGTCCACACTACCGGGCTGCTCAGCTTCAGGCAGCGTATCCTGCAGATCCCCAATGCTTAGCGCCCAGGCCGGGTGCGGCCCGCCGAACATGGTCTCAATATTCGCCTGGGCAACCTCAGCAAATTCTGCGCGGCGCTCAAAAGAGTGCACGCGGCCGTAATCTCCTACAGCCCGCAGCAGCGCAATGGACAGCGCGCCCGAACCTACCCCGGCCTCGACCACGCGGGCACCCGGGAAAATATCGCCCTTGACAATAATCTGTGCCGCGTCCTTCGGGTACACCACGGCGGCACCGCGCGGCATGGACAGCACAAAATCCTTGTACAGCGGCCGCAGCGCCTGGTACTGCACCCCGTGCGTGTTGGTGACGACCGTGCCTTCGGGGGCGCCAATCAAATCGTCATGTTTCAAAAAGCCACGGTGCGAATGGTACTCGCCGTCCTCGGCGAGGGTGATGGTGGTGATGCGGCCGCGCTCATCAGTGATTTGAACGCGCTCGCCGGGGCGGAACGGGCCACGTCGGTTAACGGCGCCGGTGGGGGTGCTCATGGGGTGTGTGTCTCCTGGTGACGATGTAAATACCAGCACCTATTCTACCGGGAGCTACTGTGAGTGACCATCAGCGCCGCCGGAGGTGTCTTCGGTGAGGGTGCCCAGGAACTCCTCAATATCGTTGGCCAGCTCTTCCCCGGAGACCGACTGTAGGGATTCGTCCACGCGCTGTTCGTATTCGCGCACAATCTCAACTTTCTCGAAGTCATCAGCCATCTCATCTGCGAGTTCCTGCTCCCACGAGTCTGCTTTGGCTTGCAGCTCGGTGTACTCTTCCGAATCGACGGTAATGCCCAGAATCTTCTCCAAGGCCTTAATCATATCGACGACAGCGCGCGGGTTCTGCGCCTCGGCTGAGAGGTACCCGGGGATGCCCACCCGCAGGGTGAGGGAACGCCCCAGCCCCGCCTGCTGGGCCTGGTTTGCCAGTATAGTCGTTGGGGATACCGGGCCGGTGTGCATCTCAACACCGATGCCGGGCACCGCGGTCAGCTGCTCGTCATAACTGGTGAGGGCCAGCGGGTAGCGGCGTGTATGCGGAACCTGCGCCTCATGTGTCTCAATAAAAACAGCGTGCTGAATGCCTTGCTTGAGCACGTACCGGAAGAACTTGTCCGTAAATTTTTTCAGGTGCAGCGTGGGTGAGGGGCCGGTGACAATCAGCAGGCGTAGTTTCTGCTCGGGTACTTCGATGCTGTTAAAAAATAGTTTTGGGAATACCAGCTGGCTGGCAGATTCCCCATCCGAGTATAGGTGCGCGGGCGCGAGAGTGTAGTCAAAGAACGGGTCCATGTCGATACCCGGCAGTTCCTCGCACGGGTCGAAGGCGCGGTGGATAATATCAAGGGCGTCTTCGCCGTTACCTGCCGGGTCGATTCGAGAACGCATGCCCACCAGCATGATGGTGGTGTAGTCGCCACTGGTGGAGGCGGAATTAAAGAAGTTGCGGATACCTCGCGGGCGTTCGGTATTTTCTCGTGCGAATGTCTCAAAAACTCGGGCGGGCGGGAAGTTGTGCTGACCCATAGATTACTCTTTTCGGTATCGGTGAATACGGTAGTACCGCTCATTGTATACCGGCCATCCACCGTGGCATGGACCCGGCGGTCATCGAGCTAAATTATGAAGATAAGCCGGTGCCAGCCCTGGCGAAACAAGACACTTGCGGGGAGCCTAGATAGTCCGATGCGGGTGCTGAGCCTGCACCGGGTAGCATTCGGCTGGGAGGGTACAGATAATCCCCCGCCGGTAAGGAACCGACGGGGGATTAACTCACTTCACAAAAGACACGCCCAATACGGGCGGTTTTGCTTAGAAAGCCTTGTTGACCAGCTTAGCAAGACCTGACTTCTTGTTAGCAGCGTTCTTCTTGTGCAGAACGCCCTTCGAAGCAGCCTTGTCCAGCTTACGGCTCACAAAGCGCAGGGCCTCTTCAGCGGCTTCTTTGTTCTGTGCCTCAACCGCTTCCTTAACCTTGCGGGTTGCGGTCTTCAGCTCAGACTTAATGGCGTTATTACGCAGGCGAGCCTTCTCGTTGGTGAGGATACGCTTCTTCTGGGACTTAATATTAGCCACGGTTAAACTTTCTGTTTGTCTTATTGGTCGGTGAGGGCGACGCTGACCGATCATTGACTGAGCGGCGTGGGGATGCCTATGGCAACCGGCCAGCAGTGCCCGATGACCATCGGACACTCAACCACATATCATAGCAGATAAACTGCGCTTTCGGCGGTGCGGGTTGGGCACCCGCACCCACTGTGCCAGAGCCTAACCGTTACGGCGGGTGTACGCATCCTGAATCTGCTTGAACGTGCCCTGAGGCATGATCGCACCCTCACGGCGCATCCCCTCCGGGTGCACCCGAATCACCCGGTTCAGCTTCACCTCGGAGGGGCGGCCCTGCGCATCCCAGGGTCCCGTCCCAATATCAAGATAGTCACGGTCGGCGTGCTCACGGTTATTGTGGTCCTTGCTGGTCATCATAAGCGCCAGCAGATACTGCCCGTCACGGCCCACCAAAACCACCGGGCGGTCTTTGCCCTTGGAGTAGTCCTCTTCGAAAGGAACCCAGGTCCACACAATTTCTCCGGGGTCGGCGTCCCCATCCAGCGAGGGCGTGTACTCAAAATCGATGGCGCCACGGTAATCACCGGGGTAATCCGACCCAGAAGAAACAGAACCCCCAGCTGGTTCGGGGCGTGCGGGCGAGCCCTGCTTCCGCGCCGTATCCTTGGCGGGGCGGTTCTTCGCAACGGTGGCCGGGCTTGGCGCCTGCGAACGCCCAGCGTCGTTATTGGTGGTGTGGTTGGAGGCGGGCTGATCGGCAGCGGGCTGCTGCTTATTCCCGGAAGCATTCTCAAAGGCATCGGTTGCGGCCTTCCGCAAAAACGGTAGGGCGGCATAAAACATTTTCTTCAAAGTTTTGCGCATCCAACCATTATGCCGCACCCGCCCGGGTACCTTCACCCGGCCCTACCGGCCGCCGGGCATAGCGATACTCAGAACGGCACGCTCTATCGCATACACCGGGTCTTGCCCTTCACCTTTGAGCTGCGCATCTGCCTCAGTGAGCATCCGCACAATATGCGCCAGCTGGGCGGGGCTGAACCGCCGGGCGTCACGGATCGCCTGCTCAGCCTGCCAGGGGGCCATCCCCAGCTGCTGTGCCAGCTCAGTGGAGCTTGCCCGCGCCCCGTGCGCGCGCGAAATATTACGCACCCGCATCGCTAGGGCGCCCAGCATGGGGATGGGTTCGGTGCCGGTAGAGAGTGAATGACGCAGCAGGCGCATTGCCTCGGGTGCGTTACCCGCGATCGCCGCATCCGCCACCCTGAACGCGGTCACCTCGGTGCGCCCGCTATAGTAGCGGTTCACCGCGTCTTCGGTAATATCCCCGGGGATATCGGCAATCAGCTGGGCGCATGCGGAGGCCAGTTCGGCGGTATCGGCTGCGGCAGCGGCGAGCAGGGTAACCGCCGCCGGTGCGATGCGCCGCTTTGCCGAGGAAAACTCGCTGTGAATGAACTCTGTTTTCTCCCGGTCGGTCTTTAGCGGTTTGCAGTTCACCAGCGTGAAATGAGTGCGCACCGTATCGATCAGCTTCTTACCGCGGTTCCCTCCCGAGTGGTGCATAACCAGCATAATCCCGGGTTCGGGGGCGCTAAGGTAAGCGAGTGCGTCGGTGAGAAAATCGTCGTTCATGGCCCCTAATGCCTCAATCTCAATGAGCTTGGTGGAGCCAAACAGTGAGGGACTTGCCTGAATTGTCAGGTCCCCGCGCGTGTAGGAGGAGGCGTTCATCCGCACTATTTCAAGGTCGGGGTGGGTGCTGCCGTACAAACCCCGCAGGCGCTGCCTGGCGCGGGACGCAAAGTATTCTTCGGCCCCGTACAGGAGCACAGCGGGTGCCGGTTCAACGGTGCGCCACGCGTTATCGAGTGCGCCGCCTCGGCCGCGCCGCCCATTTGCCCGCTGTGCCATAGTGTCCTTTCCGTGGTGCGCGGTGGGCGCACGGTAGTGTCTGAATCTGGCGGTTATCCCACACGGTGCGGCGGGATAAAACCGTGCTTTACCCATCATACCGGGGCGGGGTTCGGCGGGCGATGCGGGTGGGGCTTTTCAGCCCCGGTGGAAGGGTCCGAGGAGGCGCGGGTTGGGCAGAAGCCTCCAGGTGAGCGTGTGCCCGTATCAGCCGGGTGCTGTTTTGCGGGGTGCGCACTCCATCCTGTACCGAGCATTCGTTCGGTATTCTGGTATTTTCTCTCGCCCACTGCCCGTGGTGGCTCCGGCGGTACTGCCACGCATCACCCGCCCAGAACAACACACTCACCCCAAGAACCGCCACAGACGCCACCGCTACGGCTGCAGCGGAGGCCTCAACCTGCCACGGGTTCCCCGGGGCTTTGGCAAAGAACGTACTGACCCGTTCAATCAGCCCCGCCGGTAGGGCCGCCACCGTCAGGGACGCATCCGCAAGCGGGGTGAACCCCGCCGCCCACGCCCCAAATGCCGCCAAACCGGCGAACATGGTCAGCGGCACCAACGGTGCAGCTAATAGGTTCGCAGCCACCCCGTACAGGGGCACATTGCCGCTCATTCCCACAATAAGCGGGGCGCACCACAGGGAGGCGCTGGTAGCCGCAGCCATCAGCTCCGCCAAAGTATGCGGCAGCACAGCCGATAGCAGCCGCGTGAGGGAAGGGGCCACAAGAACCAGGGATGCGGTGGCCACCGCCGACAGCGCAAACCCCATATCAAGCGCAAGCGAAGGCGAGAACACCAGACACAGAAGCAGCGCCGTCGTCAAGGCGCTCAGCGTATTACGCCCCGTGCCGCGAATGAGCGCCAGCGCACCAAGCGCACCCATCGTCAGTGACCGCACCACCGACCCCTCAAACCCCAGCAGCATAGTGTACGCCGCGACCGCCCCGGCGCCCGCAAACACAAGGGAACGACGCGGCAACCTTAGCAGCAGCCCCACGCGGTAACCGAGCAGAAACATAATGGCAATATTCGCCCCCGACACCGCCGTAAGATGGCTAAGCCCGCTGAGCTTATAGTTTTCCCGCGTGGTTTTAGGCATTGCCGAATCATCGCCGTAGGCCATCCCCAGAGTGAGTGCGGCGGGCTCAGCACCAATACGGGCCACAGCATGCTCCCGCAATGTGGTGCGCAGAATCGCGGTATTTGACGGGTTCACAACCTCCCCGGGAGCATACACATACGCCTCTTTAAGGTAGGCGGCAGCTCCCCTGTTTTCGACCGTTCCAATTACCGTTACTCGTGTCCCCGAGGTGGGGGTGATCTTCCCAGATCCGGCGGCAGAACGGGTATTTTTCCGTGCCGCAGCCTGATACACGCGCACTGTCTCCCCTAAGGGCACCACCTCGTGACCCAGCTGCGCGGTCTCTGCCTTGAGCAGGATGAGGGAAGTACGGGCATCAGCCGCCCGCACCTCAGAAACCATGCCGGTAATACGTACAGAAGCCCCCTGAACTTGACGCAACGTAGAACGGTCCGTATCAATCCCGCGTGCTGTCAACAGAACCGACTGCGCCACCAGCACCAACGCGATAAGGCACAGATGCGCTACCGCCTGCGGAGCCGCACCCCGCACCCACACACCCATAAACACAACGTAAGGCCGGGCCGAACGCCATACCCGCCGCACCCCCGTCGGCTGCACCCCAGAATAACCCGGGCGTTCTGCCACACTAGTACCGATACCTTCGGGAAGATAAAGCGCCCCAACCGCAACCGCCAAAGCCACAATGCACAGCACTGCGGCCACCTTAACTGTCTCAAAAGTGCCGCCCAATAAAGCAAAAGCCGTAAACACCCACAGGGCGGCCACCGCCGGGATAAGACGCGCATCCAACCGAATCAACGCACTCACCGACCGGTCGTGGCGCCGACGGTGCCCGGTACGGTAGCTCTCCCACCCCCGGCGGACTCTCCCCCTCAGCGGCCCCGCCGCAGAAGACCCAACGGTATTCCTCACGCCCCGGCGTGCCATTACACCGTCACCAGCGGACGAAGCGAAGTCATCATCGCCGGACCAATACCGGGAACAGCGTCCAGTTCGTCCACGCTCTTGAACCCGCCGTGCTCATCACGCCACGCAATAATCCGGGCAGCCAAAGCCGGGCCAATACGCGGAAGAGTCTGCAACTGCTCGGCGGTGGCCGTATTCAGGTTCACCTGCCCGCCCGAGGCCGCACTTGTCGAACCCTTAGCCCCTGCGGAGGTACTCGCAGACGCCCCACCAGTAGCAGGTTTGGACGCGCCCTGACTAGCCCCAGCCGTACCGGAGCCACCGGCACCCCCGTTTGCGGGCGCCTGCGGAATTTCCTCGCCCTCCTTCGGAATATACAGCTGCACCCCGTCGGAGAGGGAACCCGCCAGGTTCACCCGGTTCAAATCTGCCTCACCGGTGGCCCCACCGGCGGCGGTGAGCGCATCAACAGCCCGCGCATCCGCAGGGAGCGTATGCACCCCCGGAGCCTTTACTGCACCGGCCACATGCACCCGGATCGTACCTTTACTCGGCTCAGAGTTCGGTGCCGCACTCCCCTGCGCCGTATGGGAGGGGTCAGTCGAAGCGGATGCACTGCGCTGCGGGGCGGGCTGGGACTGCTCCACCCCACCGTGCGGAGCCGTCGGCTCAGAGGCCTCTGATGCCCTCGGTGCGGCCCCCATCTGAAAAATAGCCCACACCGTGATCACGCACGCCACCACCCCCAACGCAATAAGAGCTTTGGGGCTAACATAGCTGCGGATCGACCGGTTACCCCTTGGGGCGTACTCTTCCCACTCGTCCGGGAAATAGTCACGGCGCGTAATCAGCCCGGAGGGGTCTTGATCCCGATAGGGCTCTTCCGGTTCTTCTCGCGCAGAAACCCGGCGGGGACGTGAGTACTCCTCCAAATAATCCGGGTACTCATCAAGACTCCGGGCGTAGGTGGTGCGGTAGCCGCCGGGTTCTTCACGAGCTAGCTCGTCACCTTCATCCTCAGGCAGCGTTGTGGCGTGGGGGTCGGCGGCGTCGTGCAGCGCCTTGTAGCGTGCTGTTTCAGCCGGTGGGGTGCTGCGCTCGCGGATGCGGTCAAGGTAGTGGGCGGCCGCGTCCCGCTGCTTTTCTTCTGGCTCAGGCTCCGGGGACAGCTCTTGCGGCTCTTCCGCTTCGGGGCCCGCATCGCGTGGGATGAGCTGTTCCCGGTTGAGGGCGAGGGTCGGGTCGTCGTCCTGTTCCGTTGGGGTGCCATCACCGGGCGCAGTCGTATCGGGGCGGGGTGTTTTCTGCTCACGGTACGCTGTGCCCGGGGCGGTTTCGGGCGGGATGTTCGTCTCACCGTCAGGGTGTGCTGTGGTGTGGTTAGGCTCGTTCATGTGCCCAGATTACTGCTTTATAAGGTACTAAAATCAGGCAAATAGTAAATATGTGGATAAAAACCTGATTTTAGTTACCAAAAATAGTTATTCACATATGAAAGCTGCACTTATACACAGCCAAGAACCGCGCACACCCTGAATATGACAGTTTATGACCCTACGAACCGGTAATGGGCTCAGTACACGATTGCCGCTAGAGCACCCGGGCCTGAATGCGCGGCCAACACGGGCGGCAGGGGGCTAAGAGCGGCATCCAAAGCGTATGCACCCAAGGAATCTTGCAGGGTTTTAGCTTCTGCAAGGTTGCCCATATGGTGCAGTGCCACCACGTGACCGGTTGGCCGCACGCCGTGTTTCGCCGCCGCATCCGCAGGCGGTTTTTTCACTGAGCGATGTTTTGCGCAGGCTTCACGAATAATCTGCGTGAGGCGTTCTTTCGCACGTGTTGCGGTGCGGGGCCGCTCAACATAGGTCAGCTTTCCATCTGCAACCGTGCCAATGGGCTTAATCTGAAACATCTGCCCAACCATCGCCAAGGCGGGCGAGACACGGCCCCCGCGGCGGAGCGCATCAAGAGTGGGAATGTAGAAATAAATATCGGTTGCGGCGCATATGCTGGTGACTATTTCGGCGAGCTCCTCAGGGGTGTCGCAGGTATCGGCCACTTTGTGGGCGTGCAGTGCCGCGTGCCCGTAGGCCCCAGCAATAGTGCGGGAGTCGAGCACGGTCACTCGCGCTTTAGAAAGCTGCGCACCTACCCGAGCGGCTTCAACGGTTCCAGAGAGCTCTCCTGAAAGGTGTATCGACAGAATATGCTCGTACCCTTCGTCAACGAGAGCGTCGTAGGTATCGGCAAAAACACCGGGTGCGGGGCCGGAGGTATTGACCGTGTTCCCCAGAACATGCGCCATGAGGATGGCTTCGTCCATCTCTTCGGGGCCCAGGCCAGTCACATCGCGGGTGTTTGTCTCGGTTCGGGGCCCCCGGATTCCTGCGCGCACGGTTGCTTCTTGGATGGCTACCGGCATGGGTACCACGGCAAAGCCGCCGCGTTTTTGCCGCTCCTTAAGATTTTCAGGGGTAATGGCGGCGGCTGAGTCTGTCACAATGGCGATGCGTCCCATAGAGCACCCTCCTGAATCTTGAAAATGCGGTGTTTTCTGCGCTGACCGACTTTCTCATCATAGCTAAAAAGACACGGCTAAAAAGAACGGTGCCGCCGGAAGAAAACACTTTTCGGGTTTTTCTTCCGGCGGCACCGCATTAACGTTCTGAAAACGCTAGATGACGATATTCACCAGCTTAGGGGCTCGCACAATCACCTTACGGATTTCGGAGCCTTCCACCAGCTTCGCGATGGTCTCATCCTCCAGGGCTTGTTTTTCGAGCTCAGCCTCAGAAATATCCTTGGATACCTCAAGGCGTGCCTTCACTTTACCCTTGATCTGCACGATTGCGGTAACGGTATCATCCACGAGTAGGGATTCATCTACCTGCGGGAAACCTGCGGTCAGCACCGGGTTATCGTGCCCCAGGGCGTGCCACATGTCCTCGGCGGTGTACGGCGCGAAGAGTGACAACAAGATTGCGATGGTCTCGGCGGCTTCGCGCACGGCGGGGTCTGCTCCCCCGGGGCCCGAATCGATAGCCTTACGGGTAGCGTTCACCAGCTCCATAGTCTTGGCGACCACCACGTTGAACTTGCCCGCATCAAGAAGCTGCTTCACATCGTGTACGGTACGCGCCACCAGCTTGTGCAGGTTCGCATCGCCGGATGCCGCATCCACGCCAGGTTCGGAGGTAACGTCTTGAGCAACACGCCATGCGCGCGCCAAGAACTTCTGCGAACCGGCGGGTGAAACGTCCGCCCAGTCCACATCATCTTCGGGCGGGGATGCGAAGATCATGGTGGTGCGCACCGCATCCACACCGAACTGATCAAGCTGCTCACCCAGGTTTACGCCATTGCCGAGCGACTTCGACATGGCCTTACCGCCGTTGAGAACCTGCCCTTGATTCATGAGAGCTTTGAACGGCTCGCCGTGCTCAATCAGCCCCAGATCGCGAATAACTTTGGTGAAGAAACGCGCGTACAGCAGGTGCAGAATTGCGTGTTCCACACCGCCCACATACATATCGACCGCGCCCCATTCCCTGATCGCCTGCGGGTCGAAGGGGCCGTCAGCGTAGCGGGGTGATACATAGCGCAGGAAGTACCAGGAGGAATCCACGAAGGTATCCATCGTGTCGGAATCGCGGCGGGCGCTCTTACCGCACTGCGGGCAGGGAACCACAGCCCAGTCATCGGCGGCAGCAAGGGGTGACTGTCCCTTGGGTGCCAGCTGTTCACCGCGCAGATTATCCGGCAGCAGAACCGGCAGCTGCTCCTCAGGAACCAGTACCTCGCCGCAGTCTTCACAGTGAATCACGGGAATAGGCGTACCCCAGAAACGCTGGCGCGAGAGCAACCAGTCACGCAGGCGGTAAATAACTTTACCTTCGCCGGTTCCGGCGGCCTCAACCAGCTCGGTGGCCTTCGCAATAGCCTCTGCCTTGGGAAGGCCGGTCAGCTCACCAGAATTAATGAGCACCCCATCGCCCGCAGTAGCGATACCCGACTCGGCGGGGTCTTCCTCACCCTCAACATCGAGCACCGTCACGATCGGCAGGTCAAATTTCTTGGCGAAGTCAAGGTCACGCTGATCGTGCGCAGGCACCGCCATAATAGCGCCGGTGCCGTAATCGGCAAGCACGTAATCGGAGGCCCACACCGGCAGTTTCGCACCGTTTAGCGGGTTGATTGCGTATCGCCCGGTGAACATGCCGGTCTTCTCACGCTCAGATGACTGGCGGTCAATATCGCTGAGGGCCTTAATCTGCTCGCGGTAGTCTTCTAGCGCCTGTGCCTGCTCGGGTGCCACGATCTGCTTGGCGAAGGCAGAGTCTGCGGCAACAACAATAAAGGTTGAACCGTAGAGGGTATCCGGCCGGGTGGTGAAGACCGTGAAGGATTCGGCAGGCTGCGCCTCGGTAGCCTCAATCGTGAAACGAACCTCGGCACCTTCGGAACGTCCGATCCAGTTGCGCTGCATCAGCAGCACACGCTCAGGCCATTTACCCTCAAGCTGCTCCATATCGTCCAGGAGCTGCTGGGCGTAATCGGTGATCTTGAAGTACCACTGGTTCAGCGATTTTTTGGTGACCGTGGTGCCGCATCGTTCGCAGGCACCGTTAACCACCTGCTCGTTTGCGAGCACGGTCTGGTCTTTGGGACACCAGTTCACCATTGAGTCTTTGCGGTACGCCAGGCCCTTCTTATAGAACTGCTCGAAAAGCCACTGGGTCCACTTGTAGTATTCGGGGTCTGAGGTGTGCAGGCGGCGGTCCCAATCCACGGCGATAGCGTAGCGTTTGAAGGATTCTGCCTGCGTGTCAATATTCTTGTAGGTCCACTCTTTCGGGTGGGTGCCGTTCTTAATGGCAGCGTTTTCTGCAGGCAGACCGAAGGAGTCCCAACCGATGGGGTGCAGAACGTCGTAGCCGCATTGCTTGTAGTAGCGGGCGTTCATGTCTCCAATGGCGAATGCCTCTGCGTGGCCCATGTGCAGGTCGCCTGAGGGGTACGGGAACATGTCTAGCACGTAGCGGCGGCCTTTGGGGGCGTTGCCGGTGGGCTTGTACACGCCTGTTTTCTCCCAGTAGGGGCGCCATTTTGCTTCCTGCGCCCGGAAGTCGTACGCGTTTTCGGTGCGTTCGGTCTCTACCTCAGCAGACACTGCGATTCCTTCGTGTGTTGGTTCCGTACTATGCTGGCGCTCTGCACTCGGCGGGTTCGCGGGGGATCGTCCGGGCTGGCACCAACCTAACCTGTCTATTTTAGCGTGAACCGAGAAACGTTTCTTTATATGTGCCGCTCCGTCTCGGTTTTCAGAAGATGGGCGCGGGCGGTGGCGGGGTTTTCGTGTTATTCAGCACATACACAGCTACATCCCGTAGGATGAAGGGTATTCCTGTTTTCTTTCGGCCGGAAGGTTTTTCTGTGACTACTCCCGCGACTGTGCTTGAAGGTGTGCCTGGCCCGCTGATTCCTGGCACCTGCCATGAGGCTGTTTTGGCGGGGGTCCGCACCCGCTACTGGCAGTACGGGCTGGGTATGAATACGGGTGTTTTTTATTCGAAGGATTTTCCGAAGGTTCTGATGGTGCACGGGTTCCGGGGGGATCATCATGGGCTTGAGATTATTGCGAACCGGTTGTTGGCGCTTATGCCTGGGGCGGATGTTATTAGCCCGGATTTGCCGGGTTTTGGCCGCTCTGATGAGCTGAGCGGGCAGGTGAGTATTGAGAGCTATGTGCAGTGGCTTCACGCTTTGATTGAGCGGGTTGCCTCTGGGCAGAAGGTTCTTCTGGTGGGCCATTCGTTCGGGTCGATTGTGGCTGCCGCCTATGCGGCTGCGCACCCTGAGACGCTGGACAGGCTGTGCCTGATTAACCCTATTAGTGAACCAGCCCTTGAGGGGAAGCATCAGGCTGGCCCCGCGTTGGCGTCGTTCTACTACTGGGTGGGTGCGTCTTTGCCGGAGCGGATGGGCTATGCGCTGCTGCGGTCGCAGTTGATTACGCGCGCTACCAGTGAGGTGATGATGCGTTCGAAAGACCCGCTGATGCGCCGGTTCATTAATGGGCAGCATGCGGCGTATTTTGGGTCTTTCGCTTCCCGGAGAGGTGTGCTTGAGGCGTACCGGGTGTCGATTTCGAAAACTGCGGCGCAGTATGCCCCGCAGATTAGGGTGCCGGTGCAGATGCTGGTGGCTGAGGATGATGACCTTGGCACAGTGGAGACGGCGGACGCCATGTTTGAGGCTCTTGAGGGCCGCCTGCAGTCCCCGGGCCAGCGTTTTGATTTGATCCCTGAGGTTGGGCACCTAATTCATTATGAGACTCCCACCCTGGCGGCACGGCTGATCGCCGATTTTGTGCGTGAAGAATTTTAGCTGCTAACTGCACCACCCCGTTAATTGACTGCCTGAAGGAGGCTCCTCTGTGAAGCTTATGGTTGATGCCCGGTACACGCGCATTGGTTTTCATGATGGTATTAGCCGGTACACTGCCTCACTACTGGGGGCGTTAAAGGATCTGATGGATTCCGGTGCCCCTGAGGTTGCCGATGTGCAGCTGGTAATGGTGATTAGTGACGAACGCCAACTGCAGATGCTGCCTGATCTGCCGCATGTGAAGATTTGTTCACCGACCGGCCCTCTGGAGCCGACTGCGGCGCTTCAGTTGAATAAGTATAAGCCGGATGTGGTGTTTTCGCCCATGCAGACGATCGGGTCTGTGGGGCGTAAGTTCAAGCTGGTGCTGACCCTGCATGACCTGATTTATTACGACCACCCGACTCCTCCGGGGTTTTTGCCTGCGCCGGTGCGGGCGGGGTGGCGGCTGTTCCATAAGAGCTATACACCGCAGCGTATGCTGCTGAACCGGGCCGATGCCGTGGTGACGGTTTCGGAGTCTACGGCGCGGCTGATTCGCGAGCACCGGCTGACGGAGAAGCCGCTGCACGTGGTGCCGAACGCCCCACAGCCGGGGTCTGTGGTGAGTGAGGACGAGGCTCTGCGCCGTGCAAAGTCACGGGCTGAGGGCGCGAGCAGGCACCTGGTGTATATGGGCTCGTTCATGCCGTATAAGAATGTGGAGACTCTGCTGTACGCCATGCGTGAGCTGCCGGGGTACACGCTGCATTTGCTGTCAAAAATGCCGGATGCGCGCCGCGCCGAGCTTGAAGAGCAGGGGCTGCTCTCTCCCCTGGCGGCGGGCTCGAACGTGGTGGTGCACAACGGGGTCTCTGATGAGGAGTATGCGGAGCTGCTGGAGTCTGCGCACGCACTGGTGACGGCTTCACGAGCCGAGGGCTACGGCCTGCCCGTGGTAGAGGCGCAGGCGGCGGGTTGCCCCGCTGTGATTAGCGATATCGATATTTTCCGCGAGATCGCACCGCACGCCGTTTTTGCTCCTGTAACCGAAGACCCGCAGGCAGATGCCCGCGCCTGGGTTGAGGCAGTCCGTTCTCTCGAAAACGACGCGATACGTGACCACGTGATCCTCGAAGGATTGCAGGACGCTTCACACTATTCCTGGCGTGATTCGGCGTTGAAACTGGTGAGGATTTTGAAGGGGTTATGATTAAACGATTAACCACAGTTTCAATGATAGTTTTTAAAGCGGTTGGAATATCATCATAAGATGCTTGTTGAAGAGCTCCAAGATATTCCCCTGCTTGCTTATTATTTCTGGAAGAGGTGTCGAGAATAGCTGAAAAACTCGGCCATCGTGATAACTCAAACTCTAGGTCATGCTCCAAAATTGTTATGCATTCTGAATGAAAAAATTCTCCATGTTTAAATTTATCGAGATTAGCACCAATATGCCCAGATTCTGGGGTATCTGATATTGAACCCATTTTTTCTACAAAAGTCTTGACATCATTTTTCCAATTACAAATTTTATTATTAACTTTTTGGTCAATTTCTGCCTGTATCTTAGGTATTGCTAGTATTTCATCCTGAGTCAGTTTTCTTCCAAGGTTTTTTTCTTTATTTTCTACATCGCTTTTATATTTATTAATAGTTTTTTTAGAATCTCTCTTCAATACCTGTTGTCTAGCTATATCTTTATTTGAGTCACCATCGCGCATAACATGTATTGGCACATTATATGACGATATAATCTCAGCAATTTTTGGTAAATCACCTGCACCATTAACTTCTACTACTTCAATACCAACATTTTCTAATTTTTGAGAAATTTTTGAGGAAGTGTTGATATTTCGTAAAATGAAAGCATCTGTATCTCCTTCAACTAATAAACATAGCCTTGCAAAAAGTCCATTTATTAATGACTTTTCATAGTATTTATACAATCCATTTCCTTCTTCTTGGAAGATACCTGCTTTTTTGGGAGAGTGTACATTTATTCCTTGTTTGCAGGAAGATACTCGATAGGTACTTTCTAAATTCCTAAAGGAAACAAAATATGGGCTATGAGTGGCATATATGAATTGTATATTTGCGTCATCTGATGAAGCGGCATTCTCAAAAGACGTAGCAATCGCCCTTGCTTGTTGAGGATGTTGGTAAACTTCTGGCTCTTCTATGCAGATTACTAACGATGATGATCCAATACTACTATCATCGTGAACACGATCGTCTGTAATGGCCTGTAGTAGGGCAAGTAGAGCTGCCCTTTGAACTCCGTGTCCTTGATTTTCAATGGGGAATTCTTGACTACCATTATCTATAGTGGGACGGGCAAACGCTGCTGGTTTGGGCTTCCAATCATCCAATGACGGATCAAGTTTAAATTTTACCCCAGGAAGAAACATAGATAATCTATAATTTATTAATTCTTCTTTTTTATTTATTTCTTGTCTCGAATCATTTTTAATTTTATCTTCTAATTCCTGAAGGACTTTTGTATTATTTTCTTGCCAACTTTTAATAGAACTAACTAAAGTATCCTTTAAAAGAGTCCCTATAAGTACGTTCATGGCGCTTCCGCGGTTATTTGAGTCAAATTCTTCAGTTATGTCTTCTCCAGCAGGAAGGAATATGAACCCAGCTGCATCTCGTATTTCACTTCCACCAGAGAATCCTTGAAAATTTGTTGCTTCTTCCATTTCGCGTGTTTTGTATTTATTTAAATTCTCTGGATGCATTTCTAGCCTAATTAATAAATCATTAAATTCAGCCCTTGTAGCTTTTTTATTATTTATAATTTGTGCATCTTTATCTGATGCAAATATCTCTTCATTCTCAAATAATTTATTAAGTTCATCTCGCTGCTCTTTTATACCACCTATGCCCCGAATTTTTTCGATTTCAGGAATTATATTAGGACTTCCAAACAATTTAGATTTTACTTCTCCTATATTTTGAGAACGCATAATTGTCATTGAATCATTTTTTACATATTTTTTAAACTGTGATTTTTCAGATTCATTGAGCGAAACAAATTTTATTTCTACCGATATTTTGCTACTTTGTTCACCAAAGGCATCTTGAAAATAATCAGATTCGTTCAGAGGGTGCCCTTCGAAAAACCAGTTTATTGCACGAATAATCGAAGACTTTCCACTACCGTTATAACCAATAAAAGACGTAATATTTCCGAACTCTCCGTCGAATTCTTTTACAGCCCGAAAATTATGAATTTTTACATATTGAATTCTCATGAGGACTCCAGCCTACTGTGATAGTGCATTTCTATGTCTACTCTGAACACAACAGTCAATGAGTAAACTACATGGGCAGGCTATCGAACGTTCATATGCGAATCAAGTGAACACACCGTCGTACATGAAATATTTCTATAACTTTTAGAGTAAAGTAAATGCCATCTCGGGTAGAACTTACTGGTTACACCACATCCAGCCCATCACAACGAACCTGCACCGCCCCGACACGCTTAAGCGCTGATAGTGCCGCACGCACGGAGCGCAGTTCATGGGTAACCTGCGGCGCCTGCGCATAGGTGAAGAAGAGAATAGCGCGCCAGTCACCGGGAGCTACCTCTTCCACTATACCGGCGGCAGGTTCAGAGACCTCGCCCTCTCCCCCGCCCTCGACACCGGCAGGCGCGGAATGCTGGTGCGCGAAGAAATCTTCATCCAGCGGCACAGGCCCGGTCACGCGTACACCTTCTGGCAGGTTCAGCTCCGCTAGGAACGCCTGCACATCATCCTCAGCACCCGTAATAGCCGCCGTGCGCACCGCCGGGGGAAGCCCAATCTGTGACCGCTCATCCAGCTCAAACCGGGCGAACCCGGCAGGGTCCCACCGCACCAGCGCCTGCTCCACCGGTGAGGGTGACGCCGTTGTCACCACAACCCCGCCCTGCGCCGCAGAACGCACCAGCGCCGCAGCATTGAACCAGCGCCGCAATGCGGCCTCTGGGGCGCGCAAAGAATCAAAACGCAGCATCGCATCCGCATCCAGCAGCAGCGCCGCAGCGTAGCCGCCCTCGGCAACCGGCTCAGCCCCGGGGGTGGCCACCACTAGCGCAGGCTCAGCCCCCACAGAGGCACGCACATGATCCCCCGCCGAAGAAACCACCGGAACGTTCGGGAACGCCCGCCCCAGCTCCTCCGCCGTGCGCAGCGCACCCACAGCACCAGAACGCCACCGTTCACAACCGCACTCCGTGCACCGCCACTGCTGCGCCAGGTGCCCGCACCAGGTGCATCCCGGCACCGCCGAACCATGCGAAAGCGCCAGCGGCCCACGGCACACCGTGCACCTGGCAGGCATACGGCACCGTTGGCACGAAAACGACGGCACATACCCGGCGCGGGCAACCTGCACCAGCACCGGGCCACGCTGCAGCGCCTTACGAGCCTCGATAAACGCCAGCTGCGGAATACGCGCCACCGCCGCCAACGGGTCACGCGCCAGCTGGTACTCATCCCCCGTTGAATGCACCCGCGGTGAAAACTCACGCACCACTTGTCGCGGCGCTACCAAGTGAGAGGCCCAGCGGGTACGCACCAGCCGCGCCGCCTCGCTACTGACGGCATACCCCGCGAACAGGGCCGCCGCCCCCGCAGCCTGCGCCCGCAGCAGCAGCACATCACGCGCATGGCAGTACGGGGCGCGGCGCTCCACCAGCGAGGAATCCCCATCATCCCAGCACACCACCAGCCCCAGGTGAGCCACCGGCGCATACGCAGCCGCACGTGTACCAATCACAATAGGAACCAGCCCCAGCCGTGCCTTCACATAGGCGTGATACCTGCTGTGCGGCCCCTCCCCAGAGCTCAACCGTGCAAACAAACCCGCCGGCGCGCGCGCACTCAGCGCCGCCTCAAGACGGTCAAGGCTTTTCTGATCGGGCACCACCGCAATAGCGCCACGGCCACCCGCCGCGCACGCCACCAGTGCAACCGCCAACAGATCAGCCCAATCATTCTCAGGATGCGCCGGCAGCACACTCAACACCGCGCGTGCTGGCTCCCCATCCGCCAGATCGGCCATAAACTCCGGGCCGTTCTCGTAGTCGTCAAAAGCCGACGTATCACACAGCCCGGGCGGATCCGCAGTAAACGGGGCGAAACCGCCCAACAGAAACGCACGTACCGCCTCAATCTGGGCAGCATCGGCGCTACCCGTCGTCTCGGGTGTGTTGGGCGCTTCTTCAGCACCATCTGCATAATTATTCGTATACCGGGCGTTCTCCGCCGCAGGCTCACTATTATCCAAACCGGCCAGCTCAGAGAACCCCGGCAGGTGCCCCTCATAACGTTTATCCAGTGCGGCAATACGCGGCGCCACCGCCAACCGAAGCACATTCGCCACCGTTGAAGCGTACCGGTCAGCCAGCGCCTCAGCCAGCTCAAAAACCTCGGGCGCAACCACCGGAACCCGCGAAAGCACCGCCAACAAAGGCAACAGGCGCTGCGGATAATCTGTAGATTCGGCACGTTCCACAATAAAGCCGCTCACCCGCTGCCCATTAAAATGCACGCGCACCCGCGCACCCGGCACCGCATCCTCACTCATCTTCTCAGGCACCCGGTAATCAAACACCCTATCAAGATGCGGCAATGTACTATCAACCCGCACCCGCGCCACCGGGAACGGCACACCACTAGCCGCAAGAGCCTCATGAGGGTCCTGCGGCGGCTTGGGGGCAGAAGCATACAGAGCATCAGCAATGGCAGGAAATCCCTGCAACAGATCAGGCTGCTGCAGGGATTGCTGCTCACGCGCACCAGAAGTGGCGTTTAACCGCTCGTCAGCGGGGTACGGCATTACGAGGCTGACACCGCCGAACGTAGAGCCTCAACACGGTCAAGCCGCTCCCACGTGAACTCCGGTTCGGTGCGCCCAAAATGGCCGTGCGCGGCGGTCTTCTTATAGATGGGGCGGCGCAGATCAAGGTCATTAATAATAGCCAGCGGCCGCAAATCAAAGACCTCACGAATAGCTTTCTCAATCTTCGCCGGATCAACCTTCTCAGTGCCGAACGTCTCAACGTACAGGCCCACCGGGGATGCCTGGCCAATAGCGTACGCCACCTGAACCTCAGCCCGATCCGCCAGCCCGGCCGCGACCACGTTCTTCGCCACCCAGCGCATGGCGTACGCTGCCGAGCGGTCCACCTTCGACGGGTCCTTCCCCGAGAAGGCGCCGCCGCCGTGCCGCGCCGAGCCGCCGTAGGTATCAACAATAATCTTACGGCCGGTCAAGCCTGCGTCCCCCACGGGGCCGCCCTGCACAAAACGGCCCGCCGGGTTAATAATGAACTTCGTGTTCGAGGTATCAAGATCCAGCCCGGATAGCACCGGCACAATCACCTGGTTCTTCACATCAGCCGCCAAATCGGCAAGATCATAGTCAGCTGTGTGCTGTGTAGAGACCACAATCGTATCCACAGAAACCGGGGTGTTATTACCGTCATACCCCAGCGTTACCTGGGTTTTACCATCGGGCCGCAGATTCACCAGGGTGCCGTTCTTACGCACCTTTGTCAGCATCTCAGAGAGCCGATGCGCCAGCCACACCGGGGCGGGCATGAACACGTTCGTCTCGTTCGATGCATACCCAAACATGATGCCCTGATCTCCCGCACCCTGCCGGTCGTAGTCATCAACAGCCACACCGGTACGGGCCTCAAGCGACTCATACACGCCCGCATTAATATCGGGTGACTGCTCGCCGATCGACACCGAAACGCCGCAGAACTCACCATCAAAACCACGGGTTGAAGAGTCATAACCAATACCCAAGATTGTTTCACGCACAATCGCTGGAATCTCAACGTAACTAGAAGTGGTTACCTCACCGGCAACATGAACCTGACCGGTTGTCACCATTGTCTCAACGGCAACGTTCGCCACCGGGTCCTGGGCAATAATGCCGTCAAGAATAGCATCTGAAATCTGGTCACAAATCTTATCTGGGTGGCCCTCAGTCACCGACTCACTGGTGAACAGGCGCAAATGGGAATTAGTGCTCATGGTCTTTACTCTACTCTGTTTCTCAGGCACGAGGAGTGCACGGAGCCGTTATGAAGTCTTGTCACAAATATTACGGACTGTGACGCTCAACCGCGCACAGAAGCTCATAAATATGCGGCAAGGGTGGTGAGGATACCCCGCGATACTTCCCCCTTAGACCCCGAAAAAACGGGGGCTTCATCAGTGAGGGAAGAAATCAGCGTCACAGTGTTCTCATCAGTTCCGAACCCCTGGCTGATACCCACCGTGTTCACCGCCAAAAAATCGCAGCCTTTACGGGTAAGCTTCTCACGCCCCAGCTCAAGCGGGGTTTTATCGGGTGAACCGGTTTCGGCGGCAAACCCAACAATCAGGCGCGGCCCGCCCCCCAGCTGCTGGCGGCGCTGAACCACCTCACGCAGAATATCCGGGTTACGCACCAGGCGAATTACCGGGTTATCGTCGGGGTCAGCAGTTTTCTTAATCTTGTACTCGGCGTAATCCGCCGGGCGAAAATCGGCCACCGCCGCGGACATCACCAACGCATCCGCCCCGGAGATAGACTTCAGCACCGCCCGCTGCAGCTCGGCGGCACTCACCACACGGGTCAGTTCAACACCGTCGGGGGCGGGCACCTCAAGGTTCGCGCCAATCAGGTGCACCGAAGCGCCCATATCGCGGGCAGCCTGCGCCAAGGCTACACCCTGTTTACCGGTTGAACGGTTCCCCAAAAAACGTACCGGATCCAGCGCCTCCCGAGTGCCCCCGGCGGTAATAACGATGCGTTTACCCGCCAGAATCCCCGGATCAGGCTCAATATCTAACGCGGATGAGCTGCCAGAGTCTTCCGCCGAGCCAGCGTGCACCGGGTGCGTTGGCGCGTACCCCGGAGTTTGCGAAGGATGCTCCTTCCCTTTCGGGAACTCTGCAATTACACGCTGTGCCGCCTCAAAAATATCTTCAGGCTCCGGCAGACGCCCCACACCAGAATCTGGCCCCGTTAAACGGCCCACGGCAGGCTCAATCAGGTGATACCCGTACCCACGCAGAATACGCACATTCTCCCGGGTGGCCGGGTGCTCCCACATCTGCGTGTGCATTGCCGGGGCAAGAATCACCGGGGCATGCGTGGTCAGCACCGTAGCAGACAGCAAATCATCGGCCCGCCCAGAGGCTAACCGCGCCAATAAATCGGCAGTCGCCGGGGCAATAACTACCGCGTCCGCAAGCTCGGCCTGGCGCACATGATTCACCTGCGGAATCTGCTCAAAGACGCTTGTATGCACAGGGTTGCCGCTGAGAGCCTCAAGGGTTGGTTTGCCTACAAATTCAAGGGCGGTATTGGTGGGCATAGCAATTACTTCGTGCCCGGCTTTACCGAAAAGACGAAGGAGCATCGCCGCCTTGTACGCGGCGATGCCCCCTCCAATACCAACGATAATGCGCATGGTATTAAATAAAATCCTTACTCAGCGGAGTCGTCGAGAACAACCTCTTCAATCGCAATGACTTCTTCGGTGCCCGCAGGAATGTACTCTTCCTCAACGGCGGCGCTCATGAAGTCAGCCTCATCAATACCGAGCATAGCTGCCGAGAAGTCCTCGTGTACCAGCTGGCCGTTCTCATCAAAACGACCGTCGGGGATGTGCTCAGCAACAATCTGATCGCTCATAATCTCACGCATGGCAACCGACAGGGCCTTATCATTCGGTTCGGAATCAACCAGCGGGCCAACATGCTCACCGGTGTTCTCCTGCAGGTTTGCGTAGTATGCATTAATCTGGCGGGCACGGCGGGCACCGAAAATCACCAGGCCGTACTTAGACTCCGCCTTCTCAATCAGCGCATCGGCGCTGGGGTTCACAATGCCCTCAGGCGCGGTGCCATCGACGAAGTTGTAGTCCTCTTTGGTTTCGTTTGCCACAGAAACTCCAATATATGTTGTGTTCTTCTTCAGTGCCGACACCCATGTGATGCGGGTTCAGCCAAAACTAAAGAACTATTCTACCCTGTCACAACCCAAAAATCACGTACAGGCTGTACCTGGCACGGTTAGCTTGAGCACGCTACGGCAACAGGTACACCCACTCTATCAGGGCAGCAGATGGGCTACTGTGCGGGCTCGGCCCCAATGAGCTGGGCAATTTCATGCGCCGCCCGCTCAACCGTATCGTTTACCACGGTCACATCAAACTCGCTCTCGGCGGCAAGCTCAACTTTTGCGGTTTCAAGACGGCGCTGCTGCTCCTGTTCTGACTCGGTGCCGCGCCCCGTCAAGCGGGACACCAGCTCCTCCCAGCTTGGCGGCGCTAAGAAAACCAGCTGCGCCTGCGGCATAGATTTACGAATCTGACGTGCACCCTGCAGGTCAATCTCAAGAATCACCGGGCGGCCAGCATCCAACGCCTGCTGCACCTTAGCGCGGGGAGTGCCATATTTATGTTTACCGTGCACCACCGCGTACTCCAGCATTTGCCCCTCATCAATCATGCGGTCAAACTCATCCATAGAGACGAAGTAGTAGTGCACGCCCTCCTCCTCACCCGGCCGCGGTTCCCGCGTGGTTGCCGATACAGAGAACCACACCTGCGGGTAGTGTTCACGAATGTACTGGCATACGGTGCCTTTGCCCACAGCGGTGGGTCCGGCCAAGACGGTAAGAGTAGGCTTAGCGGTCATTAGTTATCCTTTTTGACCCGTCGAGCGCGGTCAAAGTAGCGTGTGTGACGATTAAAATACTCAACCATTTTACGCCGCTGGTGCACGCCTAAACCACCTAGGCGGCGTGTTGGTGCAATCTCTAGTTCAGAAATAATCTTTGTAGCCCGCACGGCCCCAATACCGGGTAGCGCACGAAGCATCTGCCCCACCGGCATTTTAGCCAGGGCAGGGTCAGTGTCGATCATGTCAAGAACCTGACGTACGGTAAGTTCACGATTAGTAAGTGCTTGCTTAATTTCTTGACGGTGTGTACGAGCTAAGAGTGCTTTCTCACGCGCGTCTGCGCGCGCCTGCTCGGTTAACGGAGATAGCGGCACGAAGGGCTCCCATCTGCGGAAGAAGTAATATCTATGCCTATAAGTTAGCACGCCGGAACGACTCATTTTTACCAAAACGTTATTTTAGGGATTACGGTTTATAAAGATTTGGTGTAGTTTTGGCGGAAATACGCGGAAAAATCAGTGCAGAAAAAATATTTATAAATCTTTGAAATAGTTGGTCACAGAAACTCCACGCCAGAAAAACGGCCTGTTTGGGCCTTTCGAGTATGCCATAGTTCACATACTTTAGTAGGTGGAGGGCCTCACACTGCACAACTACTCACTCCATCCACTAATCACACTAACAAACGCCTGCGAGCGCGGGGCAGCGCCACGCCGCACCAGCGACAGGTTCGGGTACCTCAACCTCCACAAAAACCCGACGAGAGTACCGTTCCGCGATGTTCCAAAGATTAAAACCCTGGTACGGATAGAACCAATCAAGAAGCTTCAAGTTAACCGTGCGGATAGTGCGAGTATAAATAAAAACATACTGTGGAATCGAAGCTGCCGAAGGCCGCTTCACAATAGCTTAAAGACTATAAAAGTGGTGGTTTCCACTATCTCTATACCGGAAGGCTTCATCGATTGAAACTATAGAGAATGTATTACTTTTGTTGAATATGCCAAAGGTTCTTATTTTACGGGTGAATAAACAGAGTGAAATATTGAATATTTATGAGGTTTTGAGCTGAGGATTAAGATTGTTTCCCCATATCAGAGTGTTATAGTTTCTTGAACACTATCTGAATAATTTTTCAAAATAAAAGCGCCCCGATACAGTTGGTGCCCGGTGTTCTAAAACCACCGGGCACCAACCGTATATGAGGGCAGCTGTCTATCCGCGCGCTGCCACAAGATCCGCACGAGCCATTTGCGCTGCCTGTGCCAGATCGACAACCTGTGGGCCTGCTGAGAGCACCCCACGGCTGGAATTCACCAATACCTGGGATTCAACACCCGCAAACACCCGGTACAGGTCTTTAGCACTCGCGCCCTGGGCACCGTACCCCGGCGAAAGAATAGGGCCGTTAAAGGCACTCAAATCTATCGCCAAATCGTGGAGGGCCTCCCCCACGGTAGCGCCCACCACCAGGCCGCACGAGCCCATACGCTCCCATGTCTGCGCGGTATTTTCAGCTGTGGCTGCGGCAATAATCTGCTTCGCTACAGCACCGGTATCTTCCGTCTTACCCACATGCTGCACGCTCTTACCCTCAGGGTTCGAGGTCAGCGCCAGCACAAAAGTTCCGCGCTGGTTCGCGGCTGCTGCATCCAGTGCGGGGCGAAGCGACTCAAACCCCAAATAAGGGCTTAGCGTGACCGAATCCGTACCCAACGGTGAGCAGGTGCTAAGCCAGGCATCCGCGTAGGCTTTCATGGTCGAGCCAATATCGCCGCGTTTTGCATCCGCCACGATCAGAACCCGGTCTTCAGCGGCGCGAGCAAAAAGCTCTTCCAACACAGCCAAACCCGCAGAGCCGTGACGCTCAAACAAGGCAACCTGGGGTTTAAGCGCTGCGGCGTAGGGGGCGCATCCCTCATAGACAGCCATGGTGAAGGTACGCAGAGACTCTGCAGAATCTTCCAAACCCCACGCCTGCAGCAGCTTCGGGTGCGGGTCAATGCCCACACACAGCGGGCCGCGCTCATCCATCGCAGCGGCAAGACGATCGCCGAATGGGATCATGAGAGCTCCCCCTCACGCACCTGGTTGTTGTCTTCTTGCTCGCCAGAGCTAGCGGAGTGCAGGTACTCGTTATGTTCCTGCAAGCTAATAATTCCCCAACTGTGCTCACGCAGCGCGGTAATGGCCTGAACAGCAGCCGCGAACTCCGAAATCGTGGTCATCACGGGGCAGCCCACGCTGACCGCTGCCGCACGGATCTCGTAGCCGTCGCTGCGAGCCGCACCACCGGCGGGCGTATTCAAAATCAGATCGATTTCACCATTGCGCACCATATCAACAATTGAATGCTGACCGTTTGCCTCCGCAAATTTGGAAGCAACCGTAGAGTTCACGCCATTGCGGCGAAGCACATCTGCGGTGCCGCCGGTCGAGACAATCTCAAATCCCAGCTGTTCCAGCATCTTGGCGTAAATAATCACATTGCGCTTATCGTGGTTAGCCACCGACACGAAAACCTTCCCCTCGGTCGGCAGCGGCGAACCCGCACCCGCCTGGGCCTTCGCAAAGGCGGTATCGTAATGGGTATCAAGACCCATAACCTCGCCGGTCGAGCGCATTTCTGGGCTGAGCAGAGAATCAACCACCACACCCTCAGGGGTGCGGAAGCGGCTAAACGGCAGAACCGCAGCCTTAACCGCGATTGCGGTGCTCTGCGGCAAAGACGCGCCATCCATGCTATTCGGCAGATGTCCCTCCGCTTTCAGCTCGGCAATGCTCTTCCCCAAACCGATCATCACGGCCGCCTTCGCCAACTGCACGCCGGTCGCCTTCGAAACAAACGGAACGGTGCGGGAAGCACGCGGGTTCGCCTCAATCACGAACAGATTCTCAGAGACGTAGGCAAACTGAATATTAATCAGGCCCCGCACACCGGTGCCGCGTGCAATAGCCTCGGTTGCTTCCTTAACCTTGGCGATCACATCGGGACCCAAGGTAATTGGCGGCAAAGTGCAGGAAGAATCGCCGGAGTGAATGCCAGCCTCCTCAATATGCTCCATCACACCGCCCAGGTAGAGCTCGGTGCCGTCAAAGAGCGCATCCACATCAATCTCGATAGCGTCTTCCAGGAACTTATCGATGAGTGCGGGCTGAGAGGGAGAAACCTCGGTCGCATTTTCAAGGTAGCGTGCAAGGTTCGCTTCATCATAGACGATCTCCATGCCGCGCCCGCCCAGCACATAGGAGGGACGAACCAGCACCGGGTACCCAATCTCGTCGGCAACGCGTTTGGCGCCCTCGAAGGTGTATGCGGTACCGTTCTTTGGCGAAATCAGGCCGCCTTCCTCCAGCACGCGCGCGAACTCACCGCGGTCCTCAGCCAGGTCAATAGCCTCGGGAGTAGTACCCAAAATCGGGACCCCGGCATCTTTGAGGGCCTTCGCAAGCTTCAGCGGGGTCTGGCCGCCCAGCTGCACAAAAACACCCAACAAACCGCCCGTGCGGCGCTCTGATTCAACAATTTCGAGCACATCCTCCAACGTCAGCGGCTCAAAATACAGGCGAGTCGAAACATCGTAGTCAGTCGAAACGGTCTCCGGGTTACAGTTCACCATCACCGTCTCGTACCCCAGCGAACGCAGCACCAGTGAAGCGTGCACGCAGGAATAATCGAACTCAATACCCTGGCCGATACGGTTCGGCCCCGACCCCAGAATCATAATAGAGGGGGTCTCGTGGTCTGCGACCTCATCCTCAGCATCATAGCTGGAGTAGTGGTACGGGGTGAACGCCTCAAACTCGGCGGCACAAGTATCAACGGTTTTGAACACAGGGCGAATACCCAAAGCGTGGCGCACACCGCGCACAACATCCTCAGAAGAACCAATGATCTCCGCAATCTGAGCATCACAGAAGCCGTGGCGCTTTGCCAACTGCAGGATTTCAGGGTCAAGGTGGTCACGGTGCTCGCGCACCAGCTGAGCCACCTCATTCAGCAGAACCAGCTGATCCAAGAACCACGGGTCAATCTTCGTTGCCTCAAACAGCTGCTCAACTGTGGCACCGGCCAAAAGCGCCTGCTGCACCTGGTAGATGCGCTCGGTGGTGGGTACCTTAGTCTTCTCGATCAGCTCGGCAAGCTCCTCTTCGGTCCTCTCTACCGCGGTGAACGAGAAAGAGGACCCCTTCTGCTCCAGCGAGCGCATGGCCTTCTGAAGTGCTTCGGTGAAGTTACGGCCCAGCGCCATTGCCTCACCCACAGATTTCATGGTGGTGGTGAGGGTTGGATCAGCGGCGGGGAACTTCTCGAACGCGAAACGCGGCACCTTAACGACCACATAGTCGAGGGTCGGCTCGAAAGATGCGGGCGTCTTCTGGGTAATATCGTTTGGAATCTCATCCAGGGTGTAGCCCAGCGAGAGTTTAGTTGCGATCTTAGCGATCGGGAACCCGGTTGCTTTGGAAGCAAGCGCTGAGGAGCGTGAAACACGCGGATTCATTTCGATCACGATAATGCGCCCGGTCTTAGGGTCTACGGCGAACTGGATATTGCAGCCGCCGGTATCAACCCCGACTTCGCGGATCACGTTAATGGCGATGTCACGCAGTTTCTGGTATTCGCGGTCGGTGAGGGTGAGGGCGGGTGCTACGGTGATGGAGTCGCCGGTGTGCACGCCGACCGGGTCGAAGTTTTCGATGGAGCACACGACCACGACGTTGTCGTTCTTGTCGCGCATCATTTCGAGTTCGTATTCTTTCCACCCGAGAATGGATTCTTCGAGCAGCACCTCGGAGGTGGGTGAATACTGGATGCCCGCGCCAGCGATGCGGTGCAGGTCTTCTTCGTTGTAGGCCATACCGGAGCCGAGCCCGCCCATGGTGAAGGAGGGGCGCACAACCATGGGGTAGCCCAGCTCTTGAGCTGCTTCTAGCGCTTCTTCCATGGAGTGCACAATAATGGAGCGGGCCGATTCGCCGCCTGCGCGTTCAACGACGCCTTTGAACGCTTCGCGGTCTTCGCCAAGGTTAATGGCGGCAATATTCGCGCCAATAAGTTCTACCCCGTATTTTTTGAGGATGCCCCGCTCATCCAGGGAGATGGCCGCGTTGAGTGCGGTCTGTCCGCCCAGGGTGGGCAGGATCGCGTCGGGGCGTTCTTTATCGATAATTTTTTCGATGACCTCGGGGGTGATCGGCTCGATGTAGGTGGCGTCGGCAAACTCGGGGTCGGTCATGATGGTGGCGGGGTTGGAGTTCACGAGGATGACGCGCACCCCTTCTTCCTGGAGCACCCGCAGAGCTTGGGTGCCGGAGTAGTCGAACTCTGCCGCCTGGCCGATGACGATCGGGCCGGAGCCGATGACGAGAACGCTGTTAAGGTCGGTACGACGTGGCATTTAGGCTTCCTTTGCGGTCTGGTGTTCGGTGGCGGTCATGAGCTCAATGAAGCGGTCAAAAAGGTAGGCGGCATCGTGCGGGCCTGCTGCCGCTTCCGGGTGGTATTGGACGGAGAACGCGGGGATGTCGAGGCAGCGGATGCCTTCTACTACGTTGTCGTTGAGGCCAACATGGGACACTTCTACGCGCCCAAATTCTTCAACGGGGGCTTGGACCGGCCCATCAAGGGGCGCATCGACGGCGAACCCGTGGTTTTGGGCGGTGATTTCAACTTTCCCGGTGGTTTTGTCCATGACGGGCTGGTTAATGCCACGGTGCCCGAAGGGCAGCTTGTAGGTGCCGAACCCGAGGGCGCGTCCCAGAAGCTGGTTGCCGAAGCAGATGCCAAAGAATGGGGTGCCTTTACGCAGAACCTCCCTGAGCAGTTCTACTTGTTCGTCGGCGGTTGCGGGGTCGCCGGGGCCGTTGGAGAAGAACACACCTTGGGGGTTGTGAGCGTAAATGTCGTTCAAGGTAGCGTTGGCAGGCAGCACGTGCACACGCACACCGCGTTCTGCGAAACGCTGGGGTGTCATCGCTTTAATGCCTAAGTCGAGGGCGACAATTGAGGCGATGGGCGGTGCGAACCATCCGTGCTCGTGCGGTTCGATTGTGTAGGCTTTGTCGATGGTGACCGAGTCGGCTAGTTTACGGCCAGCCATGGGCTCGGATGCGCGTACTTCGCTGAGGAGTTCTTCGTCGGGTCGGTTGGCTTGGCGTCCTGAGAAGACTCCGGCGCGCATTGACCCGTGTGAGCGGAGGCGGCGGGTGAGGGCGCGGGTGTCGATCCCCTGGATGCCAACGATACCCTGTTCGATGAGTTCTTCTTCGAGGGTGCGTTCGGAGCGCCAGTTGGAGGCAACACGTGCGGCGTCGCGCACCACGTACCCGGCGACCCAGATTTTGCGGGATTCGGCGTCGGTGGTGTTCACTCCGGTGTTGCCGATGTGCGGGGTGGTTTGTGCCACGATTTGGCCCGCGTAGGAGGGGTCGGTGAGGGTTTCTTGGTAGCCGGTCATGCCGGTGGAGAATACTGCCTCGCCGAGAGATGCGCCGGTTGCCCCGTACCCGTACCCTCGGTAGATGGTGCCGTCTTCCAGGACGAGCAGGGCGCGGTCTGTGCGTAACGCGCCGGAGCGTGTCGATACTGTCATGCTCTTCTTCCTCTTATTCTCGTGGACTCCCCCGCTGGTTCTGCACTGGCGCCACAGGGGAATATTTATTCTTTTGACTGTATATGTGTGTGGTGGGTGAACGCGGGCCCTTACGAAACACTATCCTTAGCGGCTGACCAGCCCGCCAACGTATCAACGGCTTCCGGGGCGATCCCGCGCAGCCGTGCAAGCGCCTCTGTCTTCTGGCTGGCGTAGCGGGTGCGGAACCCGGTTTGCACGCGGTGCCCATCAAGCGTCCACCCAATCAGCAGCAGCCCGTCACGCTCAACCACTTTGCCCGCAATACCCTGGCCAGTAGTAATCACCGCAAGTTTCTTCGCGGGAATCCACAGGTCTTTAGCCCCGTTGCGGGTGAAAATAATGCCGTCCGAGTAGATCAGGAGCGTGGATTTTGTTTTGAACCCTAGCTGGTCGAATCCCACACGGTTCAGTGCGTCACCGAATATCGTAGTGCTCACGTACTCCCCCTCGAACGCTGCATCGGCTTCAAGCCCGTCGTAGCGTTCGGGGACGTCTTTGAGCGAACCGAACATTGTGGACTGCCGCTTGAGCCGGGATTTCCAGCCGCGCCAAATACCGAAGAAGCACAGCGCCACCACGGCAACGCAGATAAGGGTGGGAATCAGTTTTTCCACGGTTCTTCTTTCTTCTCGGTTTATTGCGGTGGTTTTACCCCTATATTGGGAACGATCAAGCCTGCCGGCGAGGACTCGCGAGCTCGCCGTTCAAAACGGTTGGATGCCCCGCGTAAAAGGTTGCACGCACAACACCGGGAACCTCCATCCCGCGATACGGGTTGTTCTTGCCCTTCGTGGCCTGATCCTCAGGCTTAATCACACGGCTAGCCTTCGGATCAACCAACACGATATTTGCTGGTTCACCTTCGGCAAGCGGACGGCCCTGCTCAGCATCCAGGCTGCCAATTTTCGCCGGAGTTTCGCTCATAATCCGTGCGACATCGGCCCAGGTAATATGCCCCGGCTCCACAAGAGTCATCTGAATAATCGAGAGAGCCTGCTCAAGACCGGTCATGCCGTTTGCAGCACACGCCCATTCACATTCTTTGCTTTCTGCCGGATGCGGTGCATGGTCGGTACCAATAACATCAATAATGCCGTCGGCAACAGCTTGGCGCAGAGCAAGCACATCCTCTTCGGTGCGTAACGGCGGGTTCACCTTAAAAATCGGGTCGTAGGTGCGTGCCTTTTCATCGGTCAGAATCAGGTGGTGCGGGGTAACCTCGGCGGTTACCTGCACGCCGCGAGATTTAGCCCAGCGCACAACCTCGACCGAGCCTTTAGTCGAGAGGTGGCAAATATGCAGACGTGAATTCAAATGCTCAGCCAGCAGAACATCGCGGGCGATAATAGCTTCTTCCGCGACAGCGGGCCAGCCGGTAAGCCCCAGGTCGGCTGAAACCTTGCCTTCGTTCATCTGAGCGCCCTCAGTGAGGCGGGGCTCCTGCGCATGCTGGGCAATCACACCGTCAAAAGTCTTTACATATTCAAGGGCACGGCGCATAATCGCCGGATCGTAAACGCACATGCCGTCATCCGAGAACACACGAACCTTCGCCTCAGAGGCCGCCATAGAACCAATGTCTGAGAGGAATTCGCCTTTTAGCCCAACGGTCACTGAGCCGATAGGCTGCACACGGCACCAACCGGACTCTTTACCCAGACGGTCAACCTGCTCAACTACGGCTGCGGTATCTGCAACGGGAAGTGAGTTCGCCATCGCAAAAACAGCCGTGTAGCCGCCTAAAGCCGCCGCGCGAGTACCGGTCTCAACGGTTTCAGAAGCCTCATATCCGGGCTGGCGCAGGTGAGTATGAATATCGACCAGACCGGGAAGAGCAATCTGACCGGAGGCATCAACGACATGGGCGTCTGCGGCCTCTAAACCCTGGCCGATACGTGCAATTTTGCCGCCCTCAATCAGGATATCGGCAACGCGCTCACCCAGCAGGGAGGCGCCTTTAATAAGGTACGTGCTCATGTATATTCCTTCTTTCGGATAGCGTTAAGATTCGTCGCCGGAGTATAATTTCTCGCTTGACCCGTCAGTCAAGAGCAGGTACAGCACCGCCATGCGAACCGCCACGCCGTTACTAACCTGGCGCAGCACCCAAGCGTTCTGAGAATCAGCGGCTTCGGCACACAGCTCCAGCCCTCGGTTCATAGGGCCGGGATGCAGAATTGCGACTTCCTGAGGCTGCGCCAGCAGATTCTCGAAACGTTCTTTGGTGAGTCCCCACAGGGCGGTATATTCCTCTGCTGAGGGAAAATAGGCGGCGTTCATACGCTCTTTTTGGATGCGCAGCATCATCACCGCGTCAGGTTTTGTAGCGATTGCGTCATCGAAATCGTGGAAAACCTCAAGTCCCCAATCCTGCTTCCACCGCTCGGTATGCGCCGGCAGCAGCGTGGGTGGAGCCACAAAAGCGACATCGGCCCCCAGGTTTTTCAGCAGCCACAGATTCGACCGCGCCACCCGAGAGTGCAGAATATCCCCCACAATCAGCACACGCATACCGCTTAAATCGGTTCCTCGCGGCGAGTCCAGACCATCACGCTGGGCCTTGAACTGGCGCAGCGAAACCGCATCCAAAAGAGCCTGCGTCGGATGCGCATGCGTACCGTCCCCCGCGTTCAGCACGGGAATATCGGTCCACCCGGCCTCGGCAAGACGCTGCGGAGCACCCGAGGCTGAATGACGAATCACGAAGGCATCCGCACTAATCGCTTTGAGAGTCTGAGCAGTGTCTTTGAGAGATTCTCCTTTAGAAACCGATGAACCACGCGCCGCAAAATTGGTAATATCGGCGCCCAGACGTTTCTCGGCGGATTCAAAGGACAGCCTGGTACGTGTTGAGTCTTCAAAGAAAAGATTGACTACAGTCTTACCTGCGAGCACATTGAGCTTCCGGTTTTCTGCCTTAACCTGTGCCATATAGTCAGCAACATCGAGAATTTCGATGGCCTGAGTTCGTGTGAGATCGCGGGTGTCAAGCAGGTGTTTCATGAAAGCTGTCCTTCCAGCTGAATAATATCAACGCGGTCTGTGGCGTGATCCGTTTCTTCAAGCACCACGCGAACCTTCTCAGCGGCACTGGTTGGGAGGTTCTTCCCCACGTGGTCGGCGCGAATTGGGAGTTGCCGGTGCCCGCGATCCACCAACACGGCAAGACGCACCAGGGCCGGACGCCCGTATTCGTTAAGAGCATCCAAAGCGGCTCGGACGGTGCGACCGGAGTACAGAACATCATCAACAAGAACCACATGTTTGCCGTCGAGACCACCCGCCGGGATCAGGGACTCCCCCGCGCTGCGGTTTTCGTATTCCTCATCGGTGAGGTCATCACGGTACGGGGTAATATCAAGGGCGCCCAAGCCATCTTCGAGATCAAAATTTGAGTCATTGGCCTGGATACGCTGCGCCAGACGCTGTGCTAAGGGGTAGCCGCGAGAGCGAATACCTATAAGCACCAGGTGATCGGTGCCTTTATTGGATTCAAGAATTTCAAAAGCAATACGTGTCAGAGCGCGACGGATCTCATCGTCGTTAAGGATAGTACGCCCAACATTGGACGCATTATGCGCGCTACTGCCAGCGGGTACACCTGTCCCGTTCATAGCCGACTCCTTCCCCGCCTCACGGGACGGATTTAAAGGTTTCTTGCCTCAGTACAGCCTACCACACTCCCACCGCCCGATTAGGTTCTTCTGCCGGGCGCACCGCAGCTAACCGATACCGGCTCTGCATAGACAACCTCAGGGTATTTAGTAAGCTGTAAATGCATTCCTTGACGAAAGGCGCCCCGTGGATAGTCTCCTAGAACCGCTGTTTGCTGCCATCTTTAAAGCTCTCGCGGTGGTGGCACGCATGATTATCAGCGTGATCCTTGAAGTATTCGTCGAATTCCTTCTAGAGCTTCTTATTAAGGCGCCCATTAGATGGGTAGCCAGCCGCTTCCACAAACGACGTAACCGGCGCAGAACCCGCGCTCTCACCGCACTGTACACCCCCTCCGCCACGGAAAGCATTCAACAAACAATTACCAAAGTGCAGCGTGACTCATACCTTTCGGTACTAGCGGCAATCCTGCTGGGCGTCCTCACCGTCCTGTGCATCCTACTGTGGATCGCATCAGATTACACGATTTTCCTCATGGTTTTCTGGGGCGTCCTGGTGCTGCTAACGGCGTGGGCCATCTGGTACTATCGCCGGTCCTACGTGAGCTTTGACCTGTATGAATTTACCTATTCCGAGCTTGGTGACGGCATAAAAACCACCCTCTACGCAGCAATAGACTCATACGTTTTCATCTACGACGGTTTTGCGAGCACCCTAAAAATTACCACCATTAATGATGAAACATTCTGCCTCAATCCCGCAGTACAAGACTGCCGGTACCTGTGCTCCATGCTGGCGGTGCGCGTCCAGACCGGTCGCTGGGTGAACCCCACCGCAGAACGTGACGCAGCGACGGTGCTGCACATGATGCGTTCCAATGACTGGCTAGAATTCATGCTCCGGGTGGAACAGGCGAAAAACCTGGCACGCACCAACCTGGAGGTTATGCACCGCACCCAGAACATGAGCCGTGAAGAAGCAGCTGCCGAAGCTGAAACAGCAAAGGCGACCCTTGGGTTCACGGGTAAATAAATGAGGTTCTGATGGCTGAAAACTTAGAGTTTTCAGCCATCAGAACCTCAGCGAGTCAAGAGTTACGCCAGTAAGGTTGGTTTGACCCTGCGCAGCTTATCAAGCAGGCCGTTCACAAACTTCGGCGAATCATTTGTTGAGAGCACACGCGCCAAACCGGTCGCCTCAGAAATAGCCACCGCATCGGGAATATCATCATTAAACAGCAGCTCCCAGGCGCCAATCAGAAGCACCACCCGGTCAGTTGCGGGCATACGCTCCAGCGACCAGTCCCGAGCATACGTGTTCAGATACTCGTTCAGCTCTTCACGCCTATCACGCACCCCGCGCACAATCTGCTCAGAGTACGACGAAATCTGCGCTGCGGTGTGCAGGCGGCGGCGTTGCAGAACCTCCACCGGGTCCTCCCCACGCTGATCCGCCTCAAACAGAGATTCGACGGCGCGCAGCCGGGCTTTCGTACGGGAATTCATTAGTCGTTCACACGGCCAAGATAGTCGCCGGTGCGCGTATCAACCTTGATCTTGGTGCCGGTCTCAAGGAACAGAGGAACCTGGATTTCGTAGCCGGTCTCAACCGTGGCAGGCTTCGTGCCACCGGTGGAACGGTCACCCTGCAAACCCGGCTCCGTGTAGGTAATCTCAAGCACCACCGAAGCGGGAAGCTCAATGTACAGCGGGTTTCCCTCGTTCATGGCGATAGTAGCGGTCTGAGACTCCAACATGTAGTTCGCGGCATCCCCCACCACTGTGGCGGGCACATTAATCTGGTCGTACGTCTTCATGTCCATGAACACGTAGTCCTCACCATCCTGGTACAGGTACTGGTAGTCGGAACGGTCCACGGTAGCGGTCTCAATCTTAGCGCCAGCGTTAAAGGTGCGGTCAACGACCTTGCCGGAGGTAATATTACGGAGCTTAGTGCGAACGAACGCACCGCCCTTACCGGGCTTCACATGCTGGAACTCAACAACGGACCACAGGTTACCGTCGATCTTTAGGACTGCGCCGTTCTTAATGTCAGTGGTAGTAGCCAAAAGGGGCTCTCCTTCATGTCGTCGACACCCACACGAGAATTCCCGCCCGGGCGCTAAATTATCAATGAGCAAAATATACCGCCATCCAGTCTACACCAGATATGCCCACTGCGGCGTTATTCGGCGATCTCCTGGTACGTCATGTACAGAATCGACTCGTCAGGAACCTCATACACTCGCGGCCTTGCCAGCCCCTCCAACACAATAAACCGCAGGATCGCCCCACGCGACTTCTTATCACGCCGCATCGTATCCAACAGATCCTTCCACCGATCCCCACGGTACGAAACCGGCAAATCCAGTGACGTGAGAATACTGCGGGTACGGTCCACGAGGGCCTCATCCGCGTACCCGGCCGCAAGCGACAGCTCCGCCGCAAATACCATACCCACCGCAACCGCTGCGCCGTGACGCCACTGGTACCGTTCTGCATGCTCAACCGCGTGTCCCAGCGTATGCCCATAGTTGAGTATTTCTCGCCGACCAGATTCACGCAGATCCTCAGAAACAACCTCAGCTTTCACCCGGATTGCGCGCTCTATCAGTTCCCGCACTACCGCAGACTGTGAATCACGGATCTTCTCAGGGTTACCCTCAATAATGTCGAGAATCTGCGGGTCAGCGATAAAACCGCATTTCACCACCTCAGCCATGCCTGTGAGCAGCTCATGCTCAGGTAGGGTCCTTAATGTCCCTATCTCACACAGCACAGCGGCCGGCGGCCAAAAAGCGCCCACCAGGTTCTTACCTTCGGCAGTGTTAATGCCTGTTTTCCCGCCCACGGCCGCATCCACCATACCCAGCAGCGTGGTCGGAATATGAATCACCCGCACACCCCGCAGCCAGGTTGCCGCCACGAACCCGGCAACATCGGTAATAGCCCCGCCGCCCACCGAAATAATCGCATCAGTACGCGTAAAATCGTTCTGCCCTAAAACTTGCCAGCAGAATGCCGCCACCTGGTGGTGTTTTGCCTCCTCCGCATCCGGAATTTCGGCGCTAAACGACTGGTACCCGACCTTCCGCAGATCCTCCATCACAAGCTCCCCGGTGGAACGCAGCGCCCGGGGGTGAATCACCAGGATTTTCTTCGCCTGATTTCCCAGAATCTCCGGGATTTTGCTCAGCAGATTGTGCCCCACCAGCACGTCATAGTTCTCGCGGGGTGCGTTGCCGGTCACCGAAATGTAGGTGATATCTTGCCCGCCTGAAGCTCCGAAAGCAGCAGTGTTAGCCTCGGTCATGTTTAAGGTTTTCCTTTCGAGATGTAAGAACAAAACTCTGGATTTCTGCCGCCATCACCCCAATAGGCCGAGCGCCGCGCGCATCAAGCGTGTACGTCGCCAACGACTCATAGCGTTCCCGGCGGTGCTCAAAAATCTCACTCCACCGCTGCACGGGGTTAGGCTGCAGCAGCGGGCGGGTTTTTGAACCGGTAATGCGCGGCTCAACGGTTGGGGCGTCCACCAGAATATACACCACGTTCTGCCCGCGCAGCAGCTGCGCCACGGCGTCGGTCATGGGTGCCCCGCCGCCTAAAGAAAATACGGTATTACGGTATGCCGGGGAGGTGAGAACCTCCTCAATAACCTTCACCTCAAGCTCACGGAAATGTGCCTCACCGAAAATCTCGAAAATCTCAGAGACCTCCCCGTAACGCTCCACAATCAGCTGGTCGGCATCTAAAAATTCGTATCCGTAAAACCGCGCCAGGTGCGTGCCAATATAGGTTTTCCCGGCAGCCATAGGCCCAATAAGCACAATCGGCCTGGTCATTTCAGCGAAACTTTCCTGCATTTCGCGCACCTGCTGAGGGTGGATCATCCCGTCAGCATCTTTATGCTCCGCACCGGGGGTTTTGTGCACCTGTTCCTCAGCAAGAGCCGGTTGTGCGCTGTTCACGGCTGGTTCTGGTTTCCGCCGAGGAGCCGCAGCAACACGCGCCGCAATAGCCGCGAACGAAGGAGCGGTCTTGGGTATCTGCGCAACAGTGGGGGGTGTCTTAGCGGATGCCACCCCAGTTTCCTGGGCGGGAGCGTTCTCAGCCGAGGTTTTTTCCTCACCGCCAGCGGGTGAAGAGTCTGCCGGGTTCTCTGCGGCCTGAGAGAAGCCACGGTCTAGCCAGGAACCCGGCCGGGGCACGGCGGATGGGGCTTCTTCCTGCACCTGCTGAACCTGGTGGTGCGGCTCAGGAGGCTGCGGCTGCTTCTGTGTTGCCGCCGCAATACGCGCTAACGGGCTGGAAGGAATAACCCGCGCCGTGGCAGAAGATGCGGCAGAGCCCCCCGCGAAGCCACTCTTCGTGGGGATGTTCTGCTCGCGCCCAGACACGACTATGCGTCCCATCCGGCCACATTAGACTCCCACGCCAACGACTCGGGAATGGCAGCCAAATAAGCGTCCATATTGCGGCGGGTTTCGCCCATGGAATCGCCGCCGAACTTCTCAAGTGCCGCCTGCGCCAGCACAAGCGCAACCATTGCCTCAGCAACCACCCCCGCAGCGGGCACGGCACACACATCTGAACGCTGATGATGCGCTGTCGCAGGCTCGCCTGTGGAAGTGTCGATAGTCTTGAGGGCCTTCGGTACGGTTGCGATCGGCTTCATGGCCGCACGAACCCGCAGCAGATCGCCAATGCTCATACCGCCCTCAATGCCGCCAGCCCGGTTCGTATCCCGCTTCACCCCGTGCTCCCCCACCGAGATCTCATCGTGGGCAGCAGTACCGGGGCGGTCGGCGGTTGCAAAACCATCGCCCACCTCAACACCTTTAATCGCCTGAATACCCATGAGAGCAGCAGCAAGACGCGCATCCAAACGACGATCCCAGTGCACATACGACCCTAACCCGGGAGGCATACCGTACGCGAGTACCTCAACCACACCGCCGAGAGTCTCACCATCCTTATGCGCCTCATCAACACGCGCCACCATGGCCTGCGATGTTGCGGCGTCAAAACAACGAAGCGGGTCAGCATCAAGGCTCTGCACATTGTTTGGGGCGGGAACAGGCGCCCCGTCGGGGGCGTGCACGCCGCCAACAGCGACAGTATGCGAGACCAGCTCAACCCCCAACGCTTTAAGCACCTGCGCCGCCACAACCCCCAACGCCACGCGGGCTGCGGTCTCCCGTGCTGAGGCGCGCTCAAGCACCGGGCGGGCCTCAGCAAAGTTGTATTTCTGCATGCCCGTAAAATCTGCGTGCCCAGGGCGGGGGCGGGTGAGCGCTGCGTTACGTGCCCGCCCCTCGATGAGGGCCGGATCCACCGGGTCTGAGCTCATCACATCAACCCACTTAGGCCACTCGGTGTTGGCGATTTCGAGGGCGATCGGGCCGCCCTGCGTCACCCCGTGGCGCACCCCACCGAGGATACGCACCTTATCTTCCTCAAATTTCATGCGGGCACCACGCCCGTAACCAAGGCGACGGCGAGCTAACGCGTCACGCACCATCTCGCTCGTCAGTTCAACACCGGCAGGAACGCCCTCAATAATGCCGACGAGCGCCTCACCATGAGATTCTCCGGCGGTGAGCCAGCGCAGAGCCATAAGGTTTACCTCTTTTCAATCACCCGCACCGGTGTGTTGAGGTGCGCGGCATAACTATTAGTGCTTTAAGTGTATAAAGTCGAACGGGTATTAGACGAATGTCTGCGGCAGATGTTCACGCGGGGCAAGCCCCACGGCGGCGCACATGGCGTTCAGCATCCCAAGTTTCTCCGTATCGTTTGGGGTGCGCCGCGTGAAAATAAGAACCTGCTCCACAGCCTGGTAGAGAAGCATCTCCAAACCGGAAACCACCGTGCCACCGCGTTTTTCCCACTCACTGGCAAGCAGTGAAGGCCACGGGTCGTAGGCAACATCAAGCAGGAGGGAACCCGCAGTAAGTTCTCCCATATCCTGCGCCCACGCATCTGCCGCGTGTGCGGGTAAAGTCGAGATGACGGGGTTATAAGCCGATGCTGCAGCCGGGAACTGCGCCAAAGGCTGAGGGGCCACCTGAACCCCCAAGCGGTCGGCCACCGCGTGCACATCGGCGAGTTTATGCAAAGAACGCGCATACAGATCCACACCACCGTACCCCAGCCGGTGCAGGGCTGTCAGCGCCGAAATGGCCGTCGCTCCCCCGCCCACAACAGCGGGCCGCTCACGTTGTGGCGCGGGGTCAAGCCCAGCCTGAAGCAGAGCGTTCACAATACCAGCCACATCAGTGTTATGCCCAATGACTTTCAACCCGTTGACGTACACCGTATTCACCGCCCCGGTGATACGCGCCAACTCCGTCAGCTCGTCACAGTACTCAATCACGGCAGTTTTGAGCGGCATCGTCACCGACAGCCCAGCAATGTAAGGAGCCTCGGGCGTGCCAGCGGGGTGATTGACCTCAGCAAAAATCCCGGGAAGATCCTCACGGACGGTGTCCCGGCGCTGATACTCAAGGTCATCATCGCCCACATAGCGGTAAGCCGCACGGTGCAGGGAGGGGGAGAGAGAATGCCCAATAGGGTGCCCCAACACGTAGGCTCGACGCGCGTAAGGGGCTTCCCGGTACGGTTCTTGTTTCACGTAAACTGTGCCTCTCCACGTTCTCCCGCCTGAACACCCCTGATGGACTTGCGGGGTGCACCTCCATTTTAGTGGAAGATAAGCTCGTTTCTATAGCTGGGACACAACAACCACAGGGCAGCAAAAAAGCGGGTGCCGCCTCCACCGCAGTGGAAACAGCACCCGCCGCAGGCCCAAACGCGGGGCCTTCAGAACCTAGCTACAGCGGCCCTTATGGTTCGAGCACCACTGGTTGTACTCTTCAACGTACCGCTGGTGTTCCTCATAGGTCTTCGAGTACTTCGTCTCACCCGAGTCAAGGTCCACCGTCACCCAGTAGTAGTACGGGTTCTTCTCGGGGCTTGCGGTTGCCCGAATAGACGCCAAAGTCGGCGAGTCAATCGGGCCAGCAGGAAGACCCTGATGCGCGTACGTGTTGTACTTATTGCCCTTATCGGCCTTCTGCTCCTCCGTCAGGTGGTATGAGCGGATACCCAGCCCGTAGGTGACCGTCGCATCCGACTGGATCAGCCCGCTCGTCTCCCCATCCGTGTGGCTCAGACGGTTCTCGATAATACCAGCAACCGCGTTGTAGTCCTTCGGCTGAGCCTCCAGCTCCACAATGGAAGCCTTCGTCAGAACCTCAAAGGCACGCTTATCGGTGGTGACACCCACAGATTTCAAGTCTTCCTTAGTCTTATCGACCATGGCCTGAATCATCTTCTTAGTGTCCGTTCCCTTCGGGAAGCGGTACTCACCCGGGTGCAGCCAGCCTTCAATCGACGGGAAATTACTGGGCACGCCGTACTGCTCGTAGTTCTTTACAGCTTCTTCCAGCTCACTACGGTTCAGCTCACCCTGCTTAGCAATAATATCCAGGGTCTCTCCCACACGCTTACCCTGCGGCACAGCAAAGTAGATAACATTGCTGGTGGCGCCAATCAGCGTGGACACAACAGCCGAGCTGCTCATCTCTTTCTGCAGATCGTACCGGCCCGGCACCAGGAACTTACCCTTGCTTTCAGACTGGTACACTTCCACAAACTTATCAGCGTCAGCGATAATGCCCTGCTGCTGAAGAGATTCGGCAATCTGCTGCGGGGTTTCGCCCTGTTCAATAACGAACGTGACAGCGGTGCCGTTTCCGTCACCGGCGAAGTCACGTTTTTTAAACGGATCCAAACGGGCGATAAGCAGCGACGACAGAACAATTACCGTCACCAAGAAAATGATCGTTGCGACCCCCATGATGGCGGTGCGGCGGCGCTTACGAGCCTTCAGCTCCTCAACGCTCACCACTTCCTGCTCCAAGGTGATGCCCCGAATACCGGCGCGTGCCTCCTCGTAGCTTGGGGACAGCAGATCTCTTAAGCCCGTTTTGCGGGGCTGTTTATTCTTAGGTGTGCGGTTTACCCGCTTTTTCGAATCTTCGGTCACTGAAGGGTCTCCGTTTCGTTGACGGGCTTGCCGTCTAAGGGGCATTCCTCAGAGTGGGCTTCTTCGTAGGCTGGACTGCTCAGTTTATACCCGGCTATAGCATACCCTGACTTCAGAGTGTCTAAGCAATACTGCAAAATGTTGACCGCAGCAGCCTGATCCACTATAGCCTTGAAATCACGGGACGAAACGCCTGCCTCATGCAACGAGCGCTGCGCGCTCACCGTGGTTAGCCTCTCATCAACCAGCCATATATTTATATGCTCCTTGCCCTCTGCATCAAGTTCAGACCGCAAATTTTCTGCATATTCTTTCGCCATAACAGTTGATGCGGACTCGCCACCGCGCATGGTTTTCGGCAGTCCAACAAAAATCTCAACTACATCATTAACCTCCGCGAATTTACGCAATACGCGACGATCAGAATTCTTTTTATAATCTCGGCGGAGCGTCTTGAGCGGGGTGGCAAGAATACCATCCGGGTCGCTCAGGGCGGTGCCAACACGGGCATTGCCCACATCGACACCCATCCGCACTCCTGGCTGAAAACCGCTCATCTGAATCTATGCCTGCGCAATCGTGGTGCGGATCGTATCCAACGCCTCGTTTACCTTCGTAGCATCCTGACCACCGCCCTGGGCAATATCGTCTTTACCGCCGCCGCCGCCGCCAAGAACACCGGCGGCAACACGCACCAGTGCCCCAGCTTTCACCCCGGCCTCACGGGCGCCCTCATTGGTGGCAACAATAACTACCGGGCGGTTATTCGCAACACCGGTCACCGCAACCACGGCGGGCTCAGAACCGAAGCGGGAACGCAGATCCAGCGCCAGCGAACGCACCCCGTTAGCATCCAGCTCCCCAGCGTGATGCGCAAGCACACGCACCTGACCGATAGTCTGGGCGGTCTCAATAAGCTTCGCAGCCTCAGCCTGAAGCTTTTCGCGCCGCAGCTTCTCAAGCTCCTTCTCGGCGGACTTCAGCTTGGTGAGGGTCTGATTAATTTTTTCGGGCAACTCAGCGGAGGACTGCACCTTAAGCAGGCTGGTCAGCTGGTTCACGAGGGTGCGTTCAGCAGCCAAATGGTTAAAGGAGTCCAACCCGACAAGCGCCTCAACACGACGGTTCCCCGAACCGACGGACTGCTCGGTGAGCAGGGACAGCGAACCAACCTCTGCGGAAGAGCCCACATGGGTGCCGCCGCAGAGCTCGCGGGAGAACTCGCCGCCGATCTCGACCACACGCACAGTATCACCGTATTTTTCGCCGAAGAGGCTCATCGCCCCCATAGCCTTGGCCTCAGCCAGAGGCATTTCACGAGTGATCACCTCAAAGTTATCGCGGATCGCACGGTTCGATACTTCCTCAACCTCACGCTTGGCGGATTCGCTCAGCCCCTCACCCCAGGCGAAGTCAAAACGCAGGTAGCCTTCCTTATTGAACGACCCACGCTGGGTGGCTTCTTTACCCAGCACCTGGTGCAGTGCGGCGTGAATAATGTGGGTACCGGAGTGTGCTTTCTCGCCGTCCTTACGGCGCTGCACATCCACCTGAGCCACCACCGGGACACCGGGGTGGGCCTCACCCTCACGAATTACCGCCCGGTGCACGCTCAGACCCTTCACCGGCTGCTGCACATCCTGAACATCAATGACGAAACCGTCACCGGTAATGGTGCCGGTGTCGGCAGCCTGCCCGCCGGCTTCAGCGTAGAACGGGGTCTCGTCAAGAACAACCTCAACTTTATCCCCGGCCTTGGCTACGGGCACGGAAACGCCGTCCACCAGGATTGCGCGCAGCTGCGTCTCGGTGCGCAGCTCAGTGTAACCAGTGAAGATGGAGCCGCGCTCATCCAGCAGCCTGCGCAGTTCAGACAGGTCAGCGAATGCGCCTTTCTTGGCCTTAGCGTCGGCCTGGGCGCGCTCCCGCTGTTGGGTCATGAGCTCACGGAACGCCTTCTCGTCCACCTTCACCCCGGCCTCAGCAGCCATTTCAAGGGTGAGGTCGATGGGGAAGCCGTAGGTATCGTGGAGCGTGAACGCCTCAGCCCCAGAGACGGAGTTAGAGCCGTTCTTCTTGGCGCTGGCCACTGCTTCTTCCAGCCGCTCAGTCCCTGTTTCAATGGTGTGCAGGAACGCTTTCTCTTCGGCGTAGGCAATGCGCGAAATACGCTCAAAATCGTCTGCAACGTACGGGAATGCACCAGCCATTGCATCGCGGGAGGCAGGGAACAGAACCGGCAGGCACGGTTCAGATACACCCAGTAGGCGCATCGCACGGATTGCACGGCGCATGAGCCGACGCAGAATATAGCCGCGTCCTTCGTTTGAAGGAGTCACCCCGTCAGCGATGAGCATGAGTGAAGAGCGGATATGGTCGGCGACCACACGCATCCGCACATCGTCAACATACCCTTCATCCTGGGGTGATTCAGACCCATGATATTTTTTACCGGATAGTTTCGATGCCGCATCAAGTACCGGGCGTACCTGGTCGGTCTCATAGAAGTTCTCGACCCCCTGCAGCAGCATCGCAAGACGCTCAACGCCCAGGCCTGTATCAATATTTTTCTGAGGGAGTTCACCCAGGATCTCGAAGTCGTCCTTGCCGGTGCCTTCGCCACGCTGGTACTGCATGAACACCAGGTTCCAGATCTCAATGTAGCGGTCGTCGTCAACAGCCGGGCCGCCTTCCTTACCGTAGGCCGGGCCGCGGTCATAGAAAATCTCGGAGTCCGGACCCGCTGGCCCGGGCTGGCCGGTTGACCAGTAGTTCTCTTTCATCCCCATGCGTTGGATACGCTCTTCGGGGAAGCCAACGATCTTGGTCCACACGTCAAACGCCTGATCGTCGCCTTCGTAAATGGTCACCCACAGCCGCTCAGGGTCTAGGCCGTAGCCGCCTTCGTCCTGGCTGGTGGTGAGTAGTTCATAGGCGAACGGTATTGCCTGCTCTTTGAAGTAGTCGCCGAATGAGAAGTTTCCGGCCATCTGGAAGAATGTGCCGTGTCGGGCGGTTTTGCCTACCTCATCAATATCAAGGGTTCGGATGCACTTCTGGACGCTGGTTGCGCGGCTAAACGGCGGTGTTTCACGTCCCAAAAAATACGGGATAAACGGAACCATGCCCGCAATTGTGAACATAGCGCCGGGTTCATTTGAGATAAGCGATGTTGAGGGGACCACGGTGTGCCCGCGTTTAGCAAAAAAATCAACCCAGCGCTTTGAAATTTCCTGTGAGAGCATTTTTTCCTCTGAAGTGAATACGTGTGTTTAGTAGGTCTTGTATACAATAAATCTTTGGTTAGCGCGTTAACTACATCATACGACATGAAATAGTATTACGCTTTTAGTTGAAGAAATCTTCACCAAGTTCCCGGTCACGGCGCAGGCGAGCTTGACGCGCTTCCTCAAGGTGGGCTATTTCGCTTTCAACCTCAATGAGCTCACGCTCGGCAACGGCTCGACGCAGCTCGGACGCCTCATTCGGGCTCATATCCCGGTCCCACAGATCGAGAGAGCCGGGGCGTGCGTCCTGTTTTTGCCGCTCAACTTTGGCGTGCAGTTCGGCTTCTTTCTCCTGCATGCCTTGGCGTACCCGTGCGGCGAACTCAACCGCCCGCAGGGCGTAAGGCTGCAGCGGCTTACCCAGGGACGAATCAAAAAACTTTCCCATCTGAGACTCCGGGTTTAACTCCAGCGCACCGGACTGGTATTTAATGAGGGAGGCGCTGGACGGGTTTGCTTTGACGTAGGCGGCACGCCTGGAGGCGAGGTAGCCGACAGCTGCGCCGGCACCTAGAAGTAGAGCTGAGCGTAAAATACCCACTAGTTTTCACCACCCTGTTGAGGTTTCTCGGGGCCGGGGGTTTTCGGGTTCTGGGCGTTGGTTGAGCCGCCGCGGAATGCTTGACGCACACCGTACGAGAACGAGGCAACTTTAATGAGCGGCTGACCCACAGTTGAGGTCACCAGAGAAGACAGCGCCGAAACGTTCGCTGAAGCGTCTGAAACGTTTGAGGTGATGTCGTCCATCTTTTCCAGCTGCTCGTTGGTGCTTACCACCGTTTTGGTGACTTCTTCAATGAGCGGATTGGTGCTCTGGTTGAGGGAGCGGATGGTAACAATGAGCTCATCGAAAACCTTGGTGAGACGAAGAATTGGTACGGCTAACAGGGCCACCAGGATTGCGAAAACCCCTGCGGCGATGAGACCCGCGATGTCTCCACCGGTCATAGATACCTCGTTTCTTCTTGGTTGGGTGCTCCCTTAGCGGTCAAGGCGGCCGCAGGTGCGCGGTAAAGGAACCGAACGTGCGGCCACTTCCCTATTCTAAATGAAATTAGGCGCCTCGTCCGCCTGCGCCCTGTTCGCATGTAGATTTTCGGGCTGCCCAAGGTGGCCTTAACGCGCTCTATCTGGATCGATACCTATAAGTCGCGCCCTAAAATTTATTGCCCGGTTCGCTTAAAACGGGACGACCCGCCCGTGGTATAAACCACGGCGCGGGCCGACTCTCGAAAAATATCGAGATTATGCCAGGCGTGAGTAGTACTCAACGACCAGCTGCTCGTCGCAGACCACGGGAATCTCCTCGCGCTTGGGGGCGCGTTCAAGCTTCGCGTGCAGCTTCTCAATTTCGACGTTCAGGTATGCCGGAACCTCAGGCAGAACAGCCTGATTCTCGCCCGCAGCAGCCACCTGGAAGGGGGTGGTCTTCTCGGACTTGGGGTGAACGTGGATCAGCTGGCCGGGCTTAACGCGGAACGACGGGCGATCCACGCGAACACCATCAACCATAATGTGGCGGTGTACAACCATCTGACGAGCCTGCGCAATGGTGCGAGCAAAGCCCGAACGCAGAACCAGGGCATCAAGACGGGTTTCGAGGTGCTCAACCAGGTTCTTACCGGTCTGACCCTCAACGCGCTTTGCCTCAAGGTATGCGCGGCGCATCTGTGCCTCGCGGATGTTGTACTGAGCGCGCAGACGCTGCTTTTCCTTCAGCTGGGTTGCGTAGTTGGAGTCAGCCTTCTTGCGGGCGCGGCCGTGCTGGCCGGGGCCGTAAGGGCGGCGCTCAAGGTACTTTTCTGCCTTCGGGGTCAGTGCGATGCCCAAAGCACGGGACTGACGCACGGTACGGCGGGTGCGGTTGTGTTTAGCCACAATCTACCTTTCATAGTGCGGGGCGCAGCTGTTTCACGAGCTGGCCCCTTTGATCGTTTGGTTCTGGCCTCCTCGGTTTACCCGCACCAGGTGGTGGGGCGGAGAGCTCGGGGCAGAGTACCCCGGCGCTACATTTCTGGCGCACGCCTGCACCTGATATAGCTGCAGGTGGATGCGGTCACAGAAATTGCCAGACCCATCAAGTGTACCGGTATTACCATGTTTAATCTAGCGTACGGTTCCGGCTCAACAGCAAAAGCTACACCGTAAATGTGTACCTGTTTAATGCGGCGGCCGTACCTGGGCTCGGGTGAAGAAGTTCAGCTGTTACCTCTTCTGGGGTTAGCGAGGCAGAACCATCATCCTGACCAGTATCGAACACGAATAGTGCTATTTCTTCTAAGGGAACGCTGAACATCTCTATAACGGTCGGCAAGCTGCGGAAAACCCCAACCATATTATCTGTCACATCCACATGGAGTATCTTGTGGGCGAGTAGCTCCTGATCGACCATCTCACCCCAGACAGTCCACCCGTCGGGGGCCGTGGGGTGAAGTAACGAGTACGGGGTAAAAACATGAGTGTGCGGGCCAAAAACCACCTTTAATGTGGATACCTGACCGGTGGCCGTATACCTTAGAGGGCTGCTAGTAATATGCCACCCCACATATTCCTGGTGCAGAAGATCCACGGTCGCCTCATATGTTCCGTCGCTTACCGTTATGAGAAATCCAGCTTCCGGGAGTATCTCTGGTTTGGCCCTAAAGTAGAGTGCTGGCCGGTGAGCCAGACAGTAGGCTCTCCGCCCAGCATAAGTATTTTGATATTCATCCCATATGCTGGCCCTACCAGAGTTATTGGCGGCAACAGGAGGTAGCGGCAGCGACAGTTTCATGCATTTATTATAGGCGTATCTTATGCGCCTGCACCGTTCGCCCGGTCAAGGATTTCACGGATACGTTCACGCCGTTCACTCAGAGTTCGCTCAAACCCGTGCGGCGTGGGCTCATAGTAGACCTTGCCCCGCAAAGTATCCGGCAAATACTGCTGAGCCGCCACATGCCCCGGCTCATCGTGCGCATAAATATATCCGTCACCGTGTCCCAAGTCGGCTGCGGCCGCATAGTGGGCGTCCCTCAGATGAACCGGAACCTGCCCCGAAAGCCCAGATCGTACATCCGCTATTGCCTTATTAATAGCCACATATGCCGCATTCGATTTGGGCGCTAAAGCACAGTAGATCACCGCCTGCGACAGAATAATACGCGCCTCTGGCATACCAACCAGCGCCACCGACTGGGCGGCGGCGGTCGCTACCTGAAGCGCCTGCGGATCGGCAAGGCCAATATCTTCACTTGCCGCAATCATAATGCGCCGCGCCACAAAACGCGGGTCTTCGCCGCCTTCGAGCATGCGCGCCAGGTAGTGGACGGCGGCATCAGCATCGGAACCGCGTATAGATTTAATGAAGGCGCTAATCACGTCGTAGTGCTGATCGCCGTCTTTATCGTAGCGAACGGCAGCACGGTCAACGGCTTCCTGGGCATGTGCCAGAGTAATGCGCACGGGTTCGCTAGGGTTTACCTCTCCCCCAGCTTCCGCGTTCTCGTCCGGGGATTCGGCCTGCTCATTCTCGCTGAAGGCTATGGCGGCCGCAGCCTCTAAAGACGTTAGCGAGCGGCGTGCATCGCCGCCGGATACTGCGGCAAGGTGGGCACGGGCATCTTCATCAATCACAGCGGCACCGTTGAACCCGCGGGGGTCTTCGAGCGCTCGGTTAATTAAAGACTCAATGTCGGCTGGCTCCAAAGAATGCACTCGAAGCAAAAGCGAACGTGACAGAAGAGGCGAAATCACGCTAAACGAGGGGTTTTCCGTCGTCGCCGCCACAAGAATAACCCAGCGGTTTTCAACTCCAGGCAGCAGCGCATCTTGCTGGGCCTTCGTAAACCGGTGGATCTCGTCAAGGAAAAGCACTGTTGTGGTGCCGTACATGTCACGGTCTAACAGCGCCTGGTCCATAACAGCGCGAACGTCTTTAACTCCGGCGGTAATAGCGGAAAGTTCGACGAATTTACGCCCCGGCGCACGGGCAATCACATGAGCTAGTGTGGTTTTCCCGGTGCCGGGAGGTCCGTACAGAATAACGGATGCGGGCCCGGCTGGCCCGGCATGATCTGCTCCGGCGAGTACCCGCAGAGGCGACCCCGGGTTCAGCAGATGCGCCTGCCCAAGCACCTCATCCACGTTCTGCGGACGCATCCGCACCGCCAGCGGGGCGCTGGAGCGCGCACTGGTGGGGGTGGGTGCTATAAACTTGACGCGGTCCTCGTCATCGGGAAGGCCAAGGTCAAAAAGCGAATCTGCCATGCTTCAACTCTACCGGTTATCCGATGTGCCTGCCTCAGCACCAAAGTTTGCCCCATTTCTATGAATAAATAGAAGACCTGTGCCCCACATCTGTAAGTACAATCACCAACTGATTTCGTTCAAAGTACATAATCAACCGATAATCCCCTACCCGACGTCGCCAGTACCCAGCGAGAGGTCCGGAAAGTGCCTTGCATGCCTTCCATGGTTCCTCCATTGTTCGTAATTGGTTAATATCTTTACGAATACGGCGAAGAACTTGTGGGTCTAGTTTTTTCATCGTCTTCGCGGCGGTAGGTAGAACTTGTACGTCCCAGTTCTGATTAGTCGTCAAGTAGCTGCCCCATTAGATCGTCAAACGATACGGCCGCTATTTTGCCCGCGCGGTAATCTTCGACCTCTTGTTTCATCAGGTATATGTGCTCGTACTCTGCAATTTTTTCTTCCATCGCAAGCCGCATGTAGTACGAAGCTGGACGATCAGTATGGCGCGCCAACGCCTCATAACGTTCTTTGAGCTCGGGACTGAGTCGCATTACTGCTGTTTTTGTTTTAGATTGTATCTGTGTAGACATGTAATACATTGTATTACATTATGTCAAGTATCTTAGAGGGTTTCGCTATCGAGAATGAGGGTTACCGGCCCGTCATTAACGAGTTCAACCTGCATATCGGCGCCGAAAATTCCCGTCTCAACACGCAACCCGGTATCACGGAGCTTCTGAACAAAAGCCTCAAAAAGCGGCTCGCTGACAGCGCCCGGAGCCGCTTTCGACCACGACGGGCGCCTGCCTTTTTTCGCATCTCCGTAGAGCGTGAACTGACTAACGGCAAGAATGGGCGCATCAATCTCAAGCGCGGATTTTTCGCCCTCAAAAAGGCGCAGGTTAGCGGTCTTATCCGCCATTTTAGCCATTTGAGTCTCGCCGTCCTCATGGGTAAGACCGACGAGTGCAAGATACCCGGTTTCTTCAATCGCCCCAACGATCTTATTCTCTACACGCACGGATGCGCGGCTTACACGCTGCAAAATAACTCGCATGAGTATGCTCTGCCTTTCGGTATTTCTAAAATATTCAGATATTTCCGCGAAGCCGTACCGCCTGCAGAAATTTCTCTGCCTCACGAGGTGCCCGGAATTCTATATATCGTTTGTCAGGGTGATTCCTGCGTGCTTCGGCCATCAGAGGCTCATATTTAGGGTAACTAATCCAGCTATAGCGAATCATATTTTCAGGGTCGGTAAAAACGCTCCACAGGGGCGACTCAGTATTTCCCGCCCAGAGCTTTTTACGGGTCACTGCCCGGTGCAGGGTTCTTCGAATAACTCGCTGCTCAACAAACCATCTCGGATAATGCAGGTAAATGACGGTATCAGCACGCTCCATCAGACGCTCACGTACCTGAGAGTACTGCCATTCTGTAATCCACGAATCCTGCGCCGCGAGTTCATCCACATCTGCTTCAAAACTGGGGCGGGGCGTCCAGTTCTCGCCCCAGTGCAAAGAATCCATTTCGGTATGCGGTATGCCTAAAATCGCGCCGAGTCTTTGGGCAAATGTGGTTTTACCGCTGCCGCTTGTGCCAGCGATGAGGATGCGCATAGCTCCTGCCTTTCGTGCGGGGACTTTTCCCAGAATAACTAACCCATACACGAATACGCACCGAAACGACGAAAGCGGGCTGCGCATACACCCGTGTGTAGCTGCAGCCCGCTCTCCTCTCAGCGCTCACGCGCGGGGATTTTCAGACAAGAATTACTTCTCGTCTTCATCCTTCTTCTTCGGCTTGAAATCAACGCCTGCTTCCTTACGCTGCTGCGGCGTGATTGGTGCAGGTGCGGCAGTCAGCGGGTCATAGCCGTTACCGGTCTTCGGGAAGGCAATAACCTCGCGAATCGAATCAACCCCCGCGAGAAGCGAGATAATGCGATCCCACCCGAATGCGATACCGCCCATCGGGGGTGCACCGTATTTGAAGGCGTCCAGCAGGAAGCCGAACTTCTCCTGTGCTTCTTCCTCGCCAATTCCCATGACCGCAAAAACACGTTCCTGCACGTCACGGCGGTGGATACGGATAGAACCGCCACCGATCTCGTTACCGTTGCAGACAATATCGTAGGCGTATGCCAGCGCCGAACCGGGGTCCTTGTCGAAGGTATCCAAAAACTCGGGTTTTGGCGCCGTGAAGGCGTGGTGCACGGCAGTCCATGCGGAGTGCCCCAGTGCGACATCTCCCGACTCGGTGGCCTCTGCAGCAGACTCGAAGAGAGGCGCATCCACAACCCACAGGAACGACCACTCGCCGTCCTTGATAAGGCCGGTGCGGTGACCGATCTCAACACGGGCAGCGCCTAGCAGAGCACGCGCCTGTTTAGCTTCACCGGCGGCGAAGAAGATGCAGTCCCCCGGGTTGGCCCCGGTTGCTGCGGCAAGACCCGCGCGTTCTTCATCGGTGATGTTCTTCGCAACGGGGCCGGTCAGTTCGCCGTCTTCCTGTACGAGGACATAGGCCAGGCCCTTCGCACCGCGCTGCTTTGCCCATTCCTGCCATGCATCCAGGGTGCGGCGCGGCTGAGAAGCACCGCCGGGCATCACCACGGCACCCACGTAGGGAGCCTTAAACACACGGAACGTGGTGTTGGCAAAGTAATCGGTAAGTTCGGTCAGTTCAAGACCAAAACGCAGATCTGGCTTGTCGGTACCGTATTTCTCCATCGCTTCGGCATAGGTCATACGGCGAATAGGACGGGGAACCTGCACATCAATCAGGTTCCAGACGGCCTCGACAATGCGTTCACCCAGGTCAATAATGTCATCCTGGTCTACGAAGGATGCCTCAATATCGAGCTGAGTGAACTCAGGCTGACGATCCGCACGGAAGTCCTCATCGCGGTAGCATCGAGCAATCTGGTAGTACTTCTCAATGCCGCCCACCTGCAGGAGCTGTTTAAACAGCTGGGGTGACTGCGGCAGCGCATACCAAGAACCGGGTGCCAAACGTGCAGGAACCAGGAAGTCACGGGCACCTTCGGGTGTCGAACGGGTAAGAGTGGGGGTTTCAACCTCAAGGTAGCCGTCATCAGCAAGCAGGTTGCGTGCCGCGCGGTTAGCATCAGAACGCAGACGCATGATGCGAGCAGGTTCGGGGCGGCGAAGATCGAGATAACGGTAACGCAGACGCGCCTCTTCACCAACCTCAACATGCTCGTCAATCTGGAATGGAAGCGGTGCCGCAGTATTGAGAACCTCGACCGCAGAAACTTCAACCTCAATTTCGCCGGTTGCAAGATTCGGGTTTTCATTTCCCTCGGGGCGCTTGGTCACCTGACCGGTTACACGCAGAACGTACTCATTGCGCAGGTGCTCAAAATCGTCTTCATTATGGAACACGCACTGGGTAACGCCCGCGCGATCACGCAAATCGACGAAAGCTACGCCGCCGTGGTCACGACGACGGGCTACCCAGCCGGTGAGGGTTACGGTTTCTCCGATGTTGGCGGCGGTGAGCTCGCCATTGGTATGGGTGCGAAGCACTGCATTCCTTTCATTGCAGGCACCTCACGACTATAGACAGTAGCCGGGTGCATGCGCTTGATTTTTAAGATACGCACACTGCGTGCGCATTGTCCCATTGTAATGCCGCCACGCACTATAGTGTGGCGACACCCGCAATATTTTATGAGCCGATACTCTCGGCAGGCACTACACGCACGTTCAGGTCTTCTTCTGCAGGCATCCAGCTCGCGGGGTCCGCAGCGACTTGTTCCCCCGAACGGATATCCTTCACCTCGTGCGCCGGTTCGCCGTTATCCCCCGTCGAAATAAACCATACGAAGGGAATACCGCGTTTTTCAGCGTATTTGATCTGCTTACCGAATTTTGCTGCGTTCGCCGAAACTTCACAGGCGATACCGCGCGCCCGGAGTGCATCGGCGACATCGTTAGCGGCAGACCAGCCTTCTTCATTAGTGAGGGCGATAAATACCGCAGAGGGAACCTTACGGGTAGCCTGCGCAAACCCCTGCGAGAGGATGCGTGCCACCAGACGGGTCACCCCAATCGACAGCCCAACTCCGGGATAGGTTTTCTTCCCGTTCGAGGCTAGTGACTCATACCGACCGCCCGAGCAAATCGACCCCAACGATTCATGCCCCACGAGCACAGTCTCGTAGACAGTACCGGTGTAATAATCCAGCCCGCGCGCAATAGAGAGATCGGCGAGAACTTTTCCGGGGGCGCGGCGGGCAGCCTCATCAATAACTTCGGCAAGCTCGGCAACACCCTGATCAAGAAGCTCATGCTCAGCCTCGTAGCGTTCAGCGAGTTCACGGACCTGGGCCACAAAAGATGAATCCTCGGTACGAATCTGCGCAAGCTCTAGGGCTGCCTGAGCCTGCTCTTCAGAGGCACCAGCTTCACGCTGAAGTTCCTGCGCCACCGCATCCGCGCCAATTTTTTCAAGTTTGTCAATGGAACGCAGCACCGCGGCTGTATCGGTGAGCCCCAGCCCAAGATAAAAACCCTCCGCAAGTTTACGGTTGTTCACCCGAAGTTTGAAATCGGGAATAGGGAGTTTTGAGAGCGCATCCACAACAACGAGAGCGAGGGTCACGTCATAACGGAAAGGCAGTTCGCCATCACCCACAACATCAATATCAGCCTGGGTAAACTCACGTGCACGCCCCTCCTGCGGGCGTTCGCCGCGCCACACTTTCTGAATCTGGTAGCGAGAGAACGGGAAATTCAGGTACCCGGCGTTCTCAACCACGTACCGCGCGAAAGGCACGGTCAGATCGAAGTGCAGAGCAAGCTTTTCTTTAGCTTTGGTGCCGTTATCATCCTGCAGGCGAGAGATCGCGTACACTTCCTTATCGATCTCGCCCTTGCGAAGCAGCTGCTCAATAGTCTCAACCGAGCGGGTCTCAATTGAGGAAAAACCATGAAGCTCGAAGGTCGTACGCAGAGTATCAAGAACGTGGTTCTCAACAAGTCGTTCAGCCGGTAAATACTCCGGAAAACCAGACAGCGATGCCTTGCGAGCCATAGTGTTTCTTCTCCTTGAGGTTGCAATAATCGGTTGTGCTATATGAGCAAAGTGTTTGCGGGGCACAATCTTCTTAATAGTAACAAGGATGCGCTCCTAGCGAACCCGACGCCGCCTTCTGCAGACCTGAACCACCAGCTCGCCACGTGTGCTTCGCGGCGTCACGCATCTCACCCTGTGACCCGCGTCCGGGTTGGCGTGTAACGGTGTGTTTAAACACCCGGCACCCGTTATGCTGTATAGATGCGCGCGCATCCTGATGACACGGTGCGCACCCTCAAAGCCGCCCCGTACGCGCGCACCATGAACCTCGGCGTAGCACCCTAACACGGTACGACGCCCCTAGTGAAAGAGTTATAGCGGTGACCATTAAATCCGACGACATTGCTGTGAACCTCGAAAAGGCCCGCAAGTTTGGGCGCGTCTCTGAAGACGGCCACGTATTCGTCATTGTTGAAGGCGAAGAATACGCGGTAGGCCAGCTGCCTGACGCCTCAGAAGAGGAGGCGCTCGCCTACTTTGCCCGCAAGTTCGAGAACGTTGAGGCGCAGGTGACCCTGCTGGAGTCTCGCATCGAAAACAACGCTCCCGCCGCCGATGTTCAGAAGGGTATCGAATCAATCGGTGCCCAGATTGCCGAGCGGAACATGGTGGGCGACTACGCCGGTATGCAGCAGCGGCTAACAGCCCTGACCGAACGCATCGGTGAGCTGGCTGAGCAGCAGAAGCAGAACCGTGCCGCCAACCGTGAACGCGCCTTGGCAGCCCGCGAAGAGATCGTGGCTGAAGCCGAGTCGATTGTGGGGCAGGATCCCGAGAAGATTCACTGGAAGAACTCGCACGCGCGCATGAACGAGCTGTTTGATGCGTGGAAGCAGGCCCAGCGGGAAATCCACCTGCCCAAGTCGGTGGAGGACGAGCTGTGGAAGCGTTTCCGTACCGCCCGCACCACCTTCGACCGTAACCGCCGCGCGCACTTCTCCCAGCTGGATGAGCGCAACGCCCGCATTAAGCGCGCCAAGGAAGAGCTGATTTCCCGCGCGGAAGAGCTCTCAAGCTCCACCAACTGGTCTGAGACCTCCCGCGCCTACGGCGATCTTATGCGCGAGTGGAAGAAAGTTCCGCGCGGCTCCCGCCGGGAGGACGATAAACTGTGGGCCCGTTTCCGTGCTGCACAGGATGTCTTCTTTGACGCCCGTAACGCTGCCGAAGCTGAGCAGGATGCGGCCTATGCCGACAACCTGAAGGTGAAAGAAGCGCTACTGGTTGAAGCCCGCGGGCTTCTTCCGGTAACCGATATTGCCGCCGCTAAAGCCGCGTTCGATAAGATCCTTGACCGCTGGGATGCAGCGGGCCGCGTGCCGCGTGCCGATATGCGCCGCATCGACTCTGAGCTGCGTAAGATCCAGGACGAGATTCACGGCGCCGAGGCTGCGAAGTGGAAGAAGAACGACCCCGCGAAAACCGCACGGGCAAACTCGCTGCTTGCGCAGATTCAGGATTCCCTCACCAAGCTGGAAACTGAGCTGGCTCAGGCCCAGGCATCGGGTGACGAGAAAAAGATCGCTAAGGCGCAGGAGGCACTGGATGCCCGCCGCGCCTGGGCAGCCACCCTGGAAGGGTTTGAAGGCTAACGCCTAAGAGCGCAAACCGTATCGGGGCGGCTCACCACACTACCGCAAGAGTGTGTGAGCCGCCCCGTTCGTGTATAAAAACACCCTCTTATGATGCGTGCGCCGGCTTAGAGCCCGTCAGACGGTACGCCTTATACACGCCGTCAACGTTCAGTACTACGTTCACCACATGCTCCAGCATGTACCTGTCCCCCAGTTCAACCGTGAACCTGTCCACCGCTATGTGGTCTTCGGACGTGTGCACGCGCGCATCCACAATACTCACACCCGAATCTGAGATCGCACGGATGAGGTCATTGAGCAGGCCCTTACGGTCAAGTCCCTCCACCTGAATCTGCACCCGGTAGGTGCTGCTGGGGGTGGGTGCCCACTGAACCTCCGTTAAACGCGGCTGCTGCTCCTCATCCAGGTTCAGTATATTCGGGCAGTCACGCCGGTGCACCGAAATACCGTTGAGCCGGGTGACCATGCCAATAATGTCGTCGGGCGGGACCGGGCTACAGCAGCGGGCGATCTTCGTGAGCACACCCTCAGCCCCCGGCACCAGCACACCGTTGTCGCTCACCGCGCTGCGGGTCTGCTTCAGCAGGGTTTCGTCAAAGTCGCTCACCTCAACAGTCGGCTCGTCCTGCTGCTCCCCGTTATACAGGTCAATGAGGGTGTCAATAACCTGCTTTGTGGTTAGCTCGTTCTCGCCGATAGCCCGGTACATGGTTGCCACATCGTTCTTATGCAGGGTTTGGGCCACCTGGGTCATCAGCTCGGGGCTCATCATCTTCTGCAGCGGCAGCTCATTATTGCGCATGCTCTTCGTGAGCGCCTCACGCCCACGGTCCAGCGCTTCAAGACGACGTTCTTTCGCAAAGTGCTGGCGGATCTTTGTGCGGGCCCGTGAGGAACGCACGAACTTCAGCCAGTCTTCGCTGGGTCCGGCCTCCTCATCTTTCGTGGTCATAATTTCCACGGTCACCCCGGTCGGCAGCATCGTGTGAAGCGGTACCAGACGGCCGTTTACTTTCGCCCCGACGGTGCGGTCCCCCACCTCAGAGTGAATAGCGTACGCGAAATCAACCGGGGTTGAGCCGGAGGGAAGCGCAATAGCCTCACCGTTGGGTGTGAGCACCACAATCTCGTCGGTGTCCAGGGTGTCAGCGAGGGATTCGTAGAACTTATCGGACTCGGGGTTAGAGTTAGAAATTTCGGCGATCGCCTGCAAAATACCGACGTTCATTGCTGCGGTCTGGGTGCCGGGTTCGTGCTTGGCGTTGCTCACCTGCTCACCGCGTGAAGCCGCCTTATACCGCCAGTGCGCAGCAACTCCGTATTCGGCTTCTTCATGCATCTTATAGGTGCGGATCTGCACCTCTAATGGCAGGTTCCCCGGCCCGTACACCGTTAAATGCAGCGACTGGTAGTTATTGTTTTTGGGGTTTTTAATATAGTCCTTAAACCGGCCTGTCATTGACGGCCATAGCGAGAGGATATGCCCCAGCACGGTGTAGCATTCGCTCTCCTCTTCCACCATAATGCGCACCGCAAGAATGTCATTAATCTCGTCAAAACTACGGCCCTTTGTTTTCATCTTCTGATGAATCGAGTAGTAGTGTTTAGGCCGGCCAGTCACCATGGCTTCAAGACCCATCTGGGTTAGCCGCTCGGAGATTTTAGCGCGGGCGTCCTCCAGAAATGCCTCAAGTTTTGGGGTGCGTTCCCCCACCATGCGCACCATCTCAGCGTAAATATCGGGGCTCATCGCCGCAAATGACAGGTCTTCAAGCTCCCATTTAATCGTGTTCAAACCCAGTCGGTGTGCTAAGGGGGCATAGATTTTTAGTGTCTCTTCGGCTTTACGGGCCGCCGAGGCCGCCGCCACAAAACGCCAAGTGCGTGCATTGTGCAGACGGTCCGCAAGTTTAATGAGGAGCACACGAATATCTTTACTCATCGACAGCACCAGTTTACGGATGGTCTCAATGGAGGCACGCTCACCGTAGGTCATCCTGTCGAGCTTAGTCACCCCATCCACCAGGTAGGCGACTTCCTCCCCAAATTCTGCGGTGAGCTCTTCCATGGTGTAGTCGGTGTCTTCTACCGTGTCATGAAGCAGCCCGGCCGCCAGTACAGGGCCGGTGGCGCCCATCTCCGCGAGGATCGCGGTCACGGCAACCGGGTGGGTAATATACGGGTCGCCACTTTTACGTTTCTGCCCGCGGTGGTGCCTATTGGCCACCTCAAAGGCACGTTGAAGAACCTGAATGTCCTCCTCAGGATGGTATTTGCGTAGGGCACGCACCACCGGGGCGATCATTGGCGAGAAATGTGTCTGTGATGTACCAGGGTCAAGATTTTTAGCGATGCGCTTACCAAAAACCAGCCGGTTAGGCACACGCCCGGATGCGGTCATAACGCGGTGCGAACCGCGCACCGGTTTCTTTTTCGGCGCGGTTTGAGGAACCACACTGCTGTCTTCGGGGGTATTGTGGGATTCTACGACCATTTTTACCTTTTCCCTCCTGCGAGTTTTCTGGCCTGGTAGCGGTGGGGTGCTTCGTCGGCCCCTTACGCGGCGCCTTGTTGTGCACGGCGGCGCGCATCCACACGAGAAAACCCGTTGTGTGTTTGTTATGCTACCCAACCTTGACGATACGTCGCAAACTGTGCCCGGTTATATGGTGCGCAACCCGTACGCTTTTTGGCTCCTCAGCAGCTGGGCAACCCCGGTGCGCTAAAGGGCACGCATAAGGGGCTAGCATCATCCAAGATGCTAGCCCCTTACCCTCAAAGCCGGTGAGTGAAACTAATCGAAATTCACGACATTCACTTCAATCTTCGGCTTTGAACGTTTCACGGGTTTCTGCTGTGACTCGTTGTCGGAGTCGGTCTCTTCTTCCCCGCCGTGGGCGCGGAAGTACTCCACCTTCTGCTGCTGCCCGACGATCTTTTTCTCGCCCAGCCGCAGCATACCGTACAGCGGTGCCGAGACGAACAGAGTGCCGAACATGCCCACCAGAATACCCACAAAGAGCGAGAGGGAAAGATCCTGCAAGGTACCTGCACCAAGCATAAACGCACCAATGAACAGGATGGACCCGACGGGGAGCACACCCACGATCGCGGTGTTAATGGAACGCACCAGGGTCTGGTTAACCGCCAGGTTCGTTTCCTCCGCAAAGGTTGCATCCTTACGGTCCATAATGTCCTCGGTGTTCTCACGGATCTTATCGAAAACCACCACGGAGTCGTACAGCGAGTAGCTCAGGATCGTTAGGAAACCGATAATCGCGCTCGGGGTGATTTCAAAGCCCAACGCTGCGTAAATACCCACGGTGACCACCACGGTAAAGAACAAGCCCGCAATGGAGGCGACAGACATCTTCCAGGTGCGGAAGTAGAACGCCATGCCAATCAGCGCGAAAATCACGAACGCCACCAGACCCCACAGTGCCTGCCGGGTCACATCAGCACCCCAGGTGGGACCCACATAGGATGAGGTCACGTCGTTTTCGCTGACGCCGTACGCATCCTGCAGGGCTTTCTTCACTTTGAGGGTCTCTTCGTCGCTGAGTTTACTCATCTGCGCCCGAACAGTGCCGGGGGCAATATGGGTAACATGCACGTCGGAGGCGTCCGGGACGTTCTCCTTGACGATTTTCTCCCCAGTGGAGGATTCCGTATGAGAAGCCTTCGACACCACAAATTCCGAGCCGCCACGGAAATCGATACCCAGGTTGAACCCGTTACCGACCAACGGAAGGATCACTGAGACCGCCATGAGCGCGGCGGCTATCGTCAGCCACAGTTTACGTTTGCCAATGAACGGGTAGGAGCGTTTGCCCGAGTGCAGGTCATTACCAAACCGCGCGAAGACGTTAGGTTTTACCTCGGTCATGGTTACGCCTCCTTCTTTTCTTCAGGGGTGCCCGTCACGTCTTTATCCTCGGCGGCGCGGGCGGCGCGGCGGCGCTCTGCGATACTCACATAGTCTTCATCCGGTTTGCGGAAACGACCGGCGCCACGGTACAGCGGGGTTGCGCCCAGCGACTCGGGTGAGAGGCCCGAATGACGGTACCCCTTACCGAAGTAGCGGGTATTCGCCAGCAGGGTCAGCGTGGGGTGAGTGAACAGGTACACAACGATCAGGTCGGCGATAGCAGTCAAGCCCAGGGTAAAGGCGAAGCCCTTCACAGAACCCACCGACACCACGTACAGCACCACTGCCGCCAGCAGGTTCACGGCCTTCGAAGCGAGGATGGTGCGGGAGGCCCGCTTCCAGCCGTGGTTCACAGCGGAAGGGATGGTGCGTCCGGCGCGTATCTCATCACGAATACGTTCGAAGTACACAATGAACGAGTCGGCTGTGGCACCAATAGCAACAATTAGGCCCGCAACACCTGCCAGGGAGAGGCGGTAGTTCAACGCCCAGCCCAGAAGCACAATCGCCTCGTACGAGATAATGCCCGCCACGATCAGCGATGCCATGGTCACAAACCCGAGCAGGCGGTACTGGAACAGCGAATAAATGAACACCAGCAGCAAGCCGATGAGACCGGTCAGCAGGCCCACCTTCAACTGCTCAGAGCCGAGGGTTGCCGAGATCTGCTGCTCAGATTGGATGCTGAAACTAATCGGCAGTGCACCGTATTTGAGCTGGTCGGCCAGGGCTTTGGCCTGGTCTTCAGTAAAGTTACCGGTGATCTGTGACTTACCGTCTGAAATAACAGCTTGGGACGTTGGGGAGGACAGCACCTTACCGTCAAGCATAATAGCGAACCGGCTGCGCGGGTCGGCGGGGTTCTGCCCACGGATCGAGTTTAGGCGGGAGGTCACATCTTTGAAAGTGGTAATCCCCTGGTCTTTAAACTCAATGTTCACGCCCCAGCGGCCGGTGGTCACGCCCTGACCGCTGCTTTCCTGGGAGTGCGAGGCTGTTGCAATATCGTTACCGCTGAGCTCAACACGACCCAGGATGTACTTTTCGGTACCGTCGGTGGAGCAGGCCACAATCGGTTTTCCAGGATCCTGATTTTCAGCATCCTCATTATGCCCGGCGGTGCAGTCTTTCGCCTCGTATTCTTTCTGCAGTTCGGCGGTAATCCAGTTCTTATCCGAGTTGTCTTTAGGTTCCGCGTCCGGCTTGGGGAGCTTATCGTCCGGGGTGCGGCTCTCTTGCGGGGTTGCCGCGCCTGAACCCGAGGCTAGCACAGGACGGAACGACATGTTCGCAGAGGCCTGAATGAGCGCACGGGTTTCGGCGCTAATAGTGCCCGGAACGGAAACCACCACGTTATTGCCCGAACCGAAGGAGGTGGTAACCTCCGCCTCGGAGACGCCCGCGCCATCAACGCGCTGACGGATAATTTCAACTGCCTGGTTCAGCTGCTCTTGGCTGACAGATTCATTCTGCGACCCGTTAACTTTGGGTGAAAGAATCATCTGCGTGCCGCCCGAGAGGTCAAGCGCAAGTTTCGGGCCCCACGACCCGCCCGCCTGGGTGGTGCCGAAAATACCTGCGGCCATCACAATCATGAGCAAAACCATTGAGACGAGGGCGCCTCGTGCAGCTGTAAGCGGGGAACGCTTAGCCATGTATGCCCCTTACTAGATTTTTATCTTCTCAATCAGCAAGAATAGCACCCGTTCTAGGGTGCTATTCCCGATTATTGTCTTTATTAATTGAGGTCGTAGCCCTTGGCAGGCTTCTCGGGTGACTCGTCTTCCGCCGTGTCTTTACCCTCGGTGCTTTCCACGGCTTCTTCCTTAGCCTCCACCGGTTCTTCTTCCGCAACATCCACCACGGTGGCAACAGCGTCCAGGCTAATGGTGATGATCGTTCCCTCGGCGATCTCCACAAGTGCTTTACGGTTTTCATGGTCGGTTGAGACGATGGTGCCGTACAGCCCGGCGCGGGTCATAATTTCATCACCAGCACGCAGGTTTTCCTGCATAGTCTGGGTGGCTTGCATCTGTGCTTTCTGCCGTTTAGTGCCGCTGTAAATGCTCCAGATCATGAAGAGCACAAAAACGGCGAGAAGTATCATCGTAATATCCATGGTGTCCTCTCTGTAGGGACGTGTCCCCGGCGTCGCCCTACCCGGGGTGCATAGGATGGTGACGCGCCTGTGTTCATAGTTTCTCTACTGTACCCATCCTACGCGAGAGCACAGTCTTTCCCTATCGGTTATGCGCTCAGCCGCAGTTTTTCTTGAGAAACTACCCTGCCACGGTGATGTTTTCCCCACTGAAAACAGCATGACCGTTCCGCGATAGGGGGATCATTCGGTGCTACAGGTTAATGTCGGGGGCTTCTAGCCCCAGATGCTCCCACGCGGCAGGCAGCGCCACACGCCCGCGAGGGGTGCGGCCAATCAGCCCTTCACGCACCAGGTAGGGTTCGGCTACTGTCTCCACGGTCTCGGTTTCTTCACCAACGGCGATGGCCAGAGTGGATAGCCCCACCGGTCCCCCACCGAACTTGTGGATGAGCGATTCAAGAACGGCGCGGTCCAGGCGGTCCAGCCCGCGCTCATCCACTTCATACATGTCAAGGGCGGTTGCCGCGTTGTGGGCGTTAATATTGGGCACATCATTCACAAGGGCCCAGTCGCGTACACGGCGGAGCAGCCGGTTAGCGATACGCGGTGTGCCGCGTGAACGGCCCGCGATCTCTGCGAACCCCTCACTGGTGATACTCATATCCATCAGACCGGCACTGCGGCGTAGCACCAGCTCAAGCTCTGGCACGGAGTAGAACTCCAGGTGCCCGGTGAACCCGAAACGGTCACGCAGCGGCCCGGGGAGCAGCCCGGCACGGGTTGTGGCACCCACCAGGGTAAACTGCGGTAGTTCAAGGGGGATGGAGGTGGCTCCCGCTCCCTTACCAACCACAATATCCACGCGAAAATCTTCCATCGCCATGTACAGCATTTCTTCGGCGGGGCGGCTCATACGGTGTATTTCATCCAGGAAAAGCACCTCGCCGGGGGTTAGCGACGAGAGGATGGCCGCTAAATCGCCGGAGTGCTGAATAGCTGGGCCGGAGGTGATACGCAAAGGGGCATCCATCTCAGCGGCAATAATCATGGCGAGCGTGGTTTTGCCAAGCCCGGGAGGGCCGGAAAGAAGCACATGATCAGCGCTGCGGCCCCGCATTTTCGAGGCTTCCAGCACTAGGGAAAGCTGCTGCCGCACCCTTTTTTGCCCCACGAAGTCACCAAGCGATTTGGGGCGCAGGGCCGCCTCAATCATTTTTTCTTCGGGTTCTTCTTCCATGGCAACTAGCCGCTGCTGCCCGGGCACCTGACCGGGTGCGTAACCGCCCGACGGCGTAGGCTCATAGGGGTTATCTGTCACGTGTTCTTATCCTCTGTAGATGCTGTAGCTCTCGTGTCTGAGCGTGCTGCGGCGGCTCTATCCGATACTACCGTACACACCACCGGGTGTGTTCCGCCGTGTGTTAGCGCCGCCCAACAGTATTTTGCGCCCCTAAGGAGGCAAGCACCCCGCGAAGTGCCGCGCCTACCGCCTCATTCTCGGCACCCGGGTTGTGGGTCACATAGGCGTCAATCGCGGCATTAGCGTCTTTTTCAGTCCAGCCCAGGGAGGTGAGAGCATCGAGAACCTGCGGCTTCCATACCAGCCCGCTCTGGGGGGCGGCGGCTTCTTCTCCCTGGCTTTCGCTAAGAATTAGTTTGCCCGCCAGCTCAAGCACAATACGCCGCGCACCCTTGGGGCCAATACCGGGAACCTTGGTGAATGCTTTATCATCCCCCGTGGCCACGGCGCGCTCCACCTCACTGGCGGTGTGCACGCTCAGCACAGCCAATGCAATACGCGGGCCAATTCCCGAGACGGAGAGCATCATATCGAACACTTCACGTTCGGCGGGTTCAGCGAAACCGTAGAGCGTCATAGATTCTTCGCGCACAATCATGCTGGTGAGCACCGTGGCAGTCTCCCCCAGGTGCAGGCCAGCGAGCGTACGGGCGGTGGCGTGCACAAGCATCCCAAACCCGTTGACGTCGAGGATGACGCTGTCGAGACCTACATGGCTTACTCTGCCGGTGAGTGACGCAATCATAGTTTCCTCTCATAGGGCGCACTAGGTACCGTTGCTGTGAGCAGGGCGCGCACCTCCAGTATATTAGAATATATCTTCTGAAATCAACCACATGACGACCCGCCCGCGAAAAATACTTGAGAATAACGGGAAAATCGCGCACATCATATTCGAAAATAGTATCGAAAAATGTGTTGGGTGGCCTACCTGCGGGCCTTCGCCTCCGCCTCTTTCCACGCCCGCTGCGCAGGAGTGAGCGCAGCACCCCGGGCAGCCTGCACAGGCCGGGACCCCTGGTGAGTCTGGGTGTGCGCCGCCATATTAATGCCCGAACCAATGCCGCCGCCGCGCCACCCGTGGCAGATGGCAATAGCGAGCGCATCGGCAGCATCCGCCGGTTTCGGCATTTTTTCAAGGCCCAGGATGCGGGTTACCATCCGCCCCACGGAGCCTTTATCGGCCCGCCCGGAGCCGGTGACCGCCGCCTTCACCTCGGAGGGGGTGTGAAAATGCACGGGCACACCAAGCATTGCGGCCGCCGAAATCACCGCCCCGGAGGCGTGCGCGGTACCGATCACAGTATTGACCTGTTCTTGGGCGAAGATTCGCTCAATAGCGAGCGCATCTGGTTTGTACACTTTAATCCACTGTTGGGCGGCATTGAATATGCGCAGAATACGCTGATCCAGTGCCTCAGCCGCCTGGGTTCCGGCGATACCGACGTTCACGAAGTAGGCTTTGCGGTCGGCGGTCATATCGAGCATGGAGATGCCGCAGCGGGTCAGGCCCGGGTCGATGCCCATAATGCGTGTGGCACCGGGTACGCGCGGCTCGGGGGCGAGCGGGTGGTTTTCGCTCATCCGGTTTCTCCTTATGCTGTCGTTGGCTGTCCCCTCCGACTCCGGTAGGGGTGCGCCCAGATAGAGTACGGTGCCCGGCTCACTGCCCGCGTGTGCGGGGTGTGTCCGGGCACTCGTGCGTTTTGTGCTTATTCAGCTTCTAGCTGGGCGATAACCTCTGCGGAAACGTTTGCGTTGGAGTAGACGTTCTGGACGTCGTCGAGTTCTTCGACCGCATCCGCGAGTTTGAGGAACTTTTTGGCACCGTCAAGATCGAGGTCTACCTGCATAGTGGGGCGGAATACGGGGTCGTCGTTGTTGTACTCTAGTTCCGCTTCATCCAGTGCTTTGCGGATTTCGGGCAGGTCGGTTGCGGCGGATACGACGGTGAACACGTCGCCTTCGTCCAGTACTTCTTCAGCACCTGCATCAAGCACGGCCATGAGCACGTCATCTTCGGTGAGCCCGTCGGTTTTCGCTACTTCGGCCACGCCTTTACGCTCGAAGAGGAACGCCACGGAGCCCTGGTCTGCCATGGTGCCGCCGTTGCGGGTCACGGCCAGGCGCACGTCTGATGCGGCACGGTTGCGGTTATCGGTCAGGCACTCGATGTACAGTGCGGTGCCTTGCGGGCCGCGTGCCTCGTACATGATTTCGGTGTAGTCGATGGTTTCGCCGGTCAGCCCAGCACCGCGTTTAATGGCGCGGTCAATATTGTCGTTGGGCACCGAGTTCTTTTTTGCTTTCGACACGGCAAGGTCGAGTGCGGGGTTGCCCGCAATGTCTGCCCCGCCCATGCGGGCGGCTACTTCGATTGCCTTAATGAATTTGGCGAATGCCTTCGCGCGCTTGGCGTCAATCGCGGCTTTCTTGTGTTTGGTGGTGGCCCATTTGGAGTGACCCGACATTCGTTTCTCCCTTACGTTAATGTTCTGTGCGGGCGCACGTGGGTGGCCGCGCGTCAATACTTTTCAACTATACCGGCTGATGTGCGCTGGCAGTAGTTTTAGCGGGGGCGTTTCATCGCTGATGCGCGTGCCTTGTTCACGAGTGTGTCGTCGATTGTGGCGGGGGTGAATTCGCCGTATTTACGTTTGGCGGCCTGCTCGATCAGGTAGTCAGAGATTTTGGGGTTTTTGGGCAGTAGTGAGCCGTGCAGGTAGGTGCCGATCACGTTGTGCACGCGCGCGCCCTCATGGGTTTCTGCCTTGTTGTTCCCTTCGCCTTTGGTGACGGTGGCAGCAAGCGGGGTGCACCCTGAGCCCAGGTAGGTGAGCCCGGAGTGGTTTTCAAACCCGATGATGGTTCCGAAGTCTTTGGACTCTTCAACAATGTTGCCGATCAGTCGTTCGTCGCCGCCTACAGTGTGGGCGTCGAAGATCCCGATGCCTTTGAGCACTTCCCCTTCGCGGGTGCGGAATTCTTTGCCGAACAGCTGGTATAGGCCGCAGATGACGAGCATGGGGGTGCCGTCTTCGGCGAGCTGTTTCAGGTGCTCGGAGTTGGCGTGCAGATCTTCTTGGATGACGGTCTGCCCGGAGTCCTGGCCGCCGCCGCCAATAATAATATCGACGTCTTGGGGGAATTCGTCGCCGGGGTTGTAGTCGATAATGTCAACGTCGAACCCGTGGGCGTGTGCACGGCGTGCGAGTGAGAGCGTGTTGCCCCAGTCGCCGTAAATGTTCATGTCTTTGGGGTACAGCTGCAGGATACGCAGAGTTTTGCCGTTGTTCGGCCCGGCGGCGGGGGTTCCGGCGATGGTGTGGGTCATGGCTTAGGAAACCCTTTCGACGTTGGTGATTTTTCCGAGTTCTTCGCGCAGGGCGAGCATTGAGGTGTAGGTGCAGAAGATACGCATGGGTGCCTGCCCGCTGTTGGCGATGAACGAGCGGAGGGCGTCGTCTAGGTCTTCTTGCACGTCTTTTACGGGTACGCCGTCGTGTTCTAGGCGCAGCGCCATATCCCAGGCGCGCACCCCGGAGACCATTTTCACGCCGGTGGCGGCTAGGTCGTGGAAGTCTACGTCCCACAGCCAGGAGACGTCACGCCCGTCGGCGTACTGGTCGTTAATGGTGATCATGGTGGCGTAGTCGTGGGAGTTTGCGCTGGCCAGTGAGAGGCGGAACCCGCTGGGGTTTTTCACCAGCAGCAGCTGCAGCGGACGCCCGTTCACGTTGAGGGTTTCGCCGCGGCCGAATGCGGGGGTGATTTTTGCCAGCTCGTTCACGAGGGCGTCTTGGTTGAGTTTTTCGCCCATGACGGCGCGAGTGAGGGCCATTGCGGCGGCGGCGTTGAAAATGTTGTAGATGCCGTAGAGGTTAATCTGCCCTTTGATGCTTTGGCCCGCCAGGTTGAAGGTTGCGCTGCTGCCGGAGAAGGCGGTGAGGGTCACGTCTGAGTCGGGCAGGTCGGCGGAGCGTGCGCCCACGCCGCTGCGCAGCTCGTCGTCTGAGGGAAAGTATGAGCGCAGTTCGTCGTTCAGCCCGAAGTAGCTGATGTTCGTGCCGGGCTGCACGGCTTGAGCGAGCGAGCGGATGCGCGGGTCTTCACGGTTGAGCACCACGGTTTTAGTGGTTGCGGCGGCTACGGTGGAGAGCATCCTGCGGGTGGTGTCGATTTCGCCGAAGCGGTCAAGCTGATCGCGCAGCACGTTCAGCAGCAGCGCATAGTCGGGTTTGACGGCTTTGACGAAGTGCACGGCGTGCGCCTCGTCTAGCTCGAGTACGGCGATGTCTGCATCAAGTTTTCCGGTGAGGCTCATTGCGCCCAGGAGGGCCGCCGCCACACCGCGCACGAAGTTGGAGCCGGTGCGGTTGGTGAAAACTTTAAGCCCCTGCGATTCGAGCAGCTGCACCGTCATTTTGGTGGTGGTGGTTTTGCCGTTGGTGCCTGAGACAACGACCACGCCGTAGGGCAGTTTGGCGAGTTCTTCGGCCACGAATTCGGGGTGCAGTTTTTCCATGACGAGGCCGGGGAATGCGGAACCGCCGCCGCGCAGTTTACTTGCGTAGCGTACGCCCTGGCCGAGCAAACGAATGAGGGGTTTTGACATGCACACTATTTTATACCCTCCCGCACTGTGTAATCGCACGGTATGGCGTTGCTTACTTTGCGGGTGTTGGCGGCCGGCCTTTTATGCGTTGCGCCATGCACACAACGGCGCGTGCCGCTATTTCCCGGTGTGTTTTCGCGGGAGCAGTAATAATTTTTCTGGGTGATTTTAGAAGAGAGCCGTTTGAATATTTACGGTGCTTATGTCGTGGTTCACGGTGAAGGCTAGGTTGTCGATTTCGGCCGTGTTTACCAGCAGGGCGGCGGCTGGGTCGCCGGTGTGGGCGGTCATGAATTTCCCGGCCGCACCGGTGCAGTAAAACCCTGCGGCGCCTGTGGAAAGTACGCTGGGGAACTGCCCGAGCGGTTCGGGGCTGCCAGCTCGCAGGGCCGCGTAGGGGCGGGCCATGGCGGGTGAGGGCTCCCACGGCTCATGCAGCGGGGTAAGAGGGGCGCGCAGCTGCGCGTGGGTGAGTGCTTCCCTGGCGGTTTTCATAGTTTCTTGGTGGGCGCTGCGTATTGTGTTGTTTGGCAGCGGGGTAAGCCAGGCACGGTATTTGCTGGGCGTCTGTTTCACCTGCGGCACCCCGCCGATGCGGGTAACAGCGTCTTCGGCTTCACGCACGCTCAGCCCGTCGGGTGCTTGGGCTATGTAGGTTGCGACAGCGGGCGCCTGCTCGTCAAGGCGGCGCGGGGTTGAGGCTTGGGAACTGGTGCCTACTTTGCTGGTCCCGTCGGGGAATGTGGCAATGTAGAGCCGGTGCGGTGTCGCCGCGTAGGCTCGCATCCCCGGGGTTAATGTGCCGGGGTGCAGGTGCGCGGTGTGAAGGGCCGTGAACTCGTCGCGGGCGGCGCATCGTTCGCATTGTTTACCGCTGCGGATGCGTGCTCCTTCTGGGCAGGGCACCCGGTGGGGCGCACCCGTATTTGGGGTGTTCGTGTTCTCACCGGGTGGCCCGCTTGCAAAGTACCCGGCACAGTAGCGCAGGTGTTCACCGGCGGTATCAGCCAGTAGCCGCAGCCCAAGAAAAGCGCCGGGGGTAAGCGGTATGCGGATGCGCTCACCGCTGGGGTGCCGCTCCCCCGCCGCCGCGGTGAGGGGTTCCGCTTCAAGAACGGGCTGGCGCTCAACCCACCGCAGCTCACGCCAGATGAGCGCCCGACCGCTGCCGCCGCTAGGAGCCACACTATCGAGCAGATTCAGGGGCGTCATCCTCCCAGCATACCTATTCCCACCAGGTTCTAATACCCCCCATGAGCCGGGTGCGCGGCTACTTCAACCACTTGGAGCGGAGCGAGTCTACCTTCTTTACTTTCCACCCCTGGTCTTCCACGTACACAAGGGTCATATTGAAGTCCTCTTGAATACCCCACGAATAGTATCGGTTATCGGCGTGGCCGCTATCTTTGTTGTACCAGGTGTAGGTGTTGCGTTTGTGCCGTACCGCAATGGTGACTTCTTTTTTATCGTCGCTCCATTTTTCTGAATCGGCCACACGTTTCATGGTGTATTTATATTCACCAACCCAGTACCCTGCTTCGCGCAGTTCATTATCGTTTTTGCTTTGGCCGTCGGGGGTTTTGTCGGTACGTTCGTCTTTTTCACTGGATTTATCGTACTGATAGTCGGGGGCGTACACGTTTTTGGTGTAGTTCTCAATTTCCGTATTAGTGTACGCAGTGTACCGGTAGGTTTCGCCCATGTATTTAATGAGTGCGTCTACCCCGTCAAGTTCACGGGATTTTACGGTGTCTGAAAGCACCGGTGCACCCATATTGTAGACGGGGTGCTTATCGGTGGGCGGTATGAATTTACCGGCGTAGTAGTTATCAAGCTCCGTGCTGCTCAGCGGGGCGGGTGAACCATCAGGCAGCGTGGGTGCGGGGCGTTCTTTGGTGAGCGGCACACTGGATTTGGCTGATGCGCTCGCTGAGGGGGTGTGTGATGCGGAGGTGCTGATCGTACCTGATGCGTCGGTTTCTTCGTCGACGTATTCGGCGCATCCGGCGGTTGCAAGCAGACAGGCTACGATCGTGAAACTGGTGATTGTTCGAGTAATCTGGGGTCGTTTACCTGTGGGGATGCGGGGGCTCATCGGCGGCTTTCGTGGTTGGTTTGCGGTCAGCTGGGTGGGAAGGTCCGGAAGGAACCTTGGGGGCGGCGGTACGGGTGGTTTCGCCGTTATATATCATGCCATACTTTACGGTTCAAAAAATAATCTGACACCGTGGTTTTAGCATGATGCGTTTCACTCGTGGCTGCGGGCGCTTTCTGCCCGTGAAAAATAATGCTCAGGGGTGGGTATTTAGGCTGGGGTGCGGCAGATTTTGGGCGCTGGCAGCCTTTTTCTGTGTCTGGTTTTTTGCGGGGTTTTAAACAGCACAGTTTACCCTTCTGTAGAGGTTCAACTTACCGATTTATTGTACGCCTGCTTTTCTGTCTTAACAAGGAAACGCGGGGGTTGAATTACCCACAGTTTTCCTTATTCTGTGCCCGCACAATTACTGGGTTTGAGCGAATCCGTCGGCGATTATCTGGCGCATGTCATCAAGGGTTCGAGACATAGTTTTTGTGTGCGCAATGATGGGCAGAAAATTGGTGTCACCGCTCCAGCGGGGCAGAATATGCTGGTGCAGGTGGTCGGCTATACCCGCTCCCCCGACTTTGCCCTGATTCATACCAATGTTGAACCCGTCGTTATGGGATACTTTGCGCAGAACCCGCATGGTGCGCTGAGTCAGGTGCGCCATTTCGAGGGTTTCTTCTTCGGTTGCCTGGTCGTACAGAGGAATGTGGCGGTACGGGCAGATGAGCAGGTGCCCCGGATTATAGGGGTACAGGTTAAGCAGAGCGAAGGTGTGCTCCCCACGGTACACAATGAGCGATTCCTCATCACTGCGTGAAGGTGCCGTGCAGAAAGGGCAGGTTTTCTCGGTGTGGTCCTGCTGCCCACCACTCACATAGGCAGTACGGTGCGGTGTCCAGAGCCGCTGGAACGCATCGGGCACGCCGGGCAGCTCGAAGTTGTCGGCGGTGTTCGTGGTGTGGGCATTCTGGTTCTCGCTCATGTCTCTATTAAACCGCACGGCGCACCTGTGAGGGCGCTATCGCCCGGCGCCTTTAGAAATAACTGGTGTTCCTGCGGGCGGCCCCATAACCCGGCAGGGCACTAGAGCGCACTGGTCAGTCTGAGATTCTCCCCAGCCGTCGCATAGGTGCGGGGTTTAAGAATCACGCCGCAGGCGCACCGCGATTTTCTGGCGGATCACGGTGAGCGTCTGTTTGGTCTCTTCGATAAGTTCCATGGGCTGTTCAGGCTCGCGGGTGTCGTCCTCTGCGGTATCGGGTGCACCCCGCCGGGAGGCAAGAAATTCCTGGGTGAGCTCTTCAGGCGGGCGGTGTACCGTGCCGTCTCCCATACGGATGGCGAGCATCGCCTTCAGCTCGGCAATTTCGGCGTGAAGCGCCTCAATATCGGCCTTCGTTGCGGCGTGGTCTTCTTCGGTGACTCCGCTAATTTTCTCAATCACCCAGGTGGCAAGCGCACCGGTGATCACACCGAACAGGCCAACCCCGTAAATCATAACAACCACGGCAATAACCCTGCCGGAGACGGTCACCGGGTACACATCGCCGTAGCCCACAGTCGCCAGGGTCGCCAGAGTCCACCAGTACGCCGTCCAAATGTCTTTAATGAGGGCACCGGGGGCATCTTGCTCAATGGAGAAAACGGCAAGGGCCGCCATAATCACAAAGATCAGCGTGTACCCGAAGAGTTTAACGGCCAGCTCTGAGAGCAGCTTGTACTGGCGGTTGGCGGTCATGTGAAGCATCGCCAAGAAACTCACAATACGCCAGGCTGGCAGGAGCACAATAGCGAGGTTCATGAGGTTGTGTGTGAGGAAGTAGATGCGCCGGGGTGCCAGGTAGAGCCGCACACAATAATCGACCGCGAAAAGCGCCCACAGTACCATCTGAAGAATATTGAGAACACCGTCAATCGGCGCGCTAATGCGCGTGCTCACAATGGGCGCGGCGTAGGCGATAAGGTACAGGAGCGAGGCAATAAAAAGCGGTTTATCGGTGCGACGCTCCCATTCGGTGAGTCCTTCTTCGCCGCGGGTAATCTTGGGCCGGCGGGCCTGTTCCGGTTCGGGGTGCCGAGTTTGGGAGGGGTCTAAAGAAGTGTTTTCAGGCTCGGGTGCGGTGCGGGTGTGTGGTGTTTCTGCGCCGTTTGCCTCTGCCATGCTGCCCAGTCCTTACGCGCTCTTCGTTGAAGCAGGTCTGCTGTGAACCGTAGGTTCGTGCGTGAACCTTCTGTAGCCATCATATCGGTTTTTCCACACGTATCTGCGGATGCTGCAGAACTAGCGTGAGGGCACCTACCATCCGGGAACGTTGGTTTGCTTTCGGGGATTTAGCCCAGACCAGTACAGAGAAAAGCCGCATCTGAGAGACTAGAACTATGAGTTATTCAATCTCACAGGCAGTCCGTGAGCTGGCCGAGCCGAAACTGGCGGAGTTCACGGCGAAGCTGCTCCCCACGGTTGATCCGGCACGAATTTTAGGTGTGCGCACGCCCGCACTGCGCAAACTCTCTAAGAAACTGCTGCGCGAGCATCCGCAGGAGGTCACAGAGTTCATGGCTGCGGTTCCGCATGATTTTCAGGAAGAAGACCTGCTGCATGTGCTGCTTCTGAATGAGGAACGCGACTTCGCAACCTGGCATACAGAAATTACCGGTTTCCTGCCGTATATGACGAACTGGACTCTTACGGATGCCGTCTCCCCAGCCTGTGCGAAAGGCCGCAATGCAGCCAACCTGCCGCAGCTGGAACGGGCCTGCCTCGACTGGCTGGTTGATGACCGCATGTATGTGCAACGTCTAGGCGCGGTGGTGCTCATGTCACTGTTGGGCACCGAGTATTTCTCACCGGAGCATCTGCGGGCGGTTGCAGCGTTGGCGGGCAGCGATGAGTACTATGTTCGGGTTGCTGTTGCCTGGTATTTTGCGGAGGCGCTGGCTCGCCAAGAGCGTGCAGCTCTCCCCTGGTTCGCGCTCGCTGATAGTTCCGGCGGCACCGATTCGCCCGGTTTACCTGCGGTGGCGCTTCGCATGGCGATTACGAAGGCTATCGAATCGCGGCGTATTTCGGACGGGCTGAAGGCAGAGTTAAGGCAGGTTCGTTCCACGCTCCCCCGCCGTTCCTAGTCCCTGTTCAGAGCAATAGTTTCAGTTCTGGGGGTGTAGTCCCCCTGCCGCTGTAAAAGGTTGCACTATTTGTTTGAGCTGTATTCTTCGTAGAGCCACAAGTATTCGTCAATGATTTGCAGCCGTACTTCAATATCGCTGTGGGGTGCCGCCGGGCTGAAAGTAGGCTGGTCTGGTTCTGGGGCGTTGGGGTGGTACTCCCAGGGGTCGCCCACGTATGCGGGCACCTGCACGGTGCGGGTTTTGAGCAGCTCGGTGAGCTGCGTGCGGCGGGTGATAATGCCCGGGATCGTGACGCGGAAGTGGCGCAGCGCGTCGCTCAGTTCGTCTTGTTCTTCTAGGTAGCCGGAAATATTGGGGTGCCGCAGCTCATCCGCCAAGTGTTTGGCGTACAGGCACCGCACCAGGTACTGCGCATAGTTGTAGTCTGTATCGAGCCGCGCCAGCAGCAGAATAAAGTTGGGGTAACTGAGGCGGATGTGCTTCTCCCCAATATCCGCAATATCGTCAAGGTAGCTGCTGGGGGTGTTGTTGTAGATGTCGTGGTCGTGCACTGCCGGGTTCCTTGTCCAAAGTTGAGTGTTCCTTGTCTTATGGTTACATGTTTTCCTTTCAGACGTGCGTCGCTTCGTCATTTCTAGGCAGGGGTAATGGTGTGGCGAGTTTGCTCTAGCACTGCACGGGTATAGTAGTAGCGGATTATTTATTTTTGCTGATCACTGGAGATACGCACGCATGTCCTCTGAACCGTTGTTATCTGAGTCTTCCCCGCTGCCTAAGCTTCATGAGTTTATGCCAGCGGTGCTCTCATATTTAAGCGATGGATCAGTACGTACTAGTAAGGAAATACGCTCAGCTGTTGCTCAGGCTCTGGGTCTTTCCTCAAGGCAGCTGGCAGCTAAGTTACCTTCCGGGAGACTTGTATATGCAGACCGTACGTATTGGGCCTATAAGTACCTTGAGCAGTGGGGAGCTGTAAAGTCCCCTCAGCACGCCCATTTTGTGATCACGGATAAGGGCCGTGCCCTCATGGCCCAGTACCCTCATGGGGTGCCTGCCGAAGGTACCCTGGAAATTACGCGCGCTGGTCGTGCACGACACAAACAACCTAAAGGTTCAGCGAGTACAGACATAAACTCGGTGGATAATGTGCCTGCTGAGGTATCGAGTAGCACACCGGAAGAGCTGATAAACGTAAATGTTGCGCAGCTTGAGGCGGCACTTGCCCAGGATATTCTGGAGCGCGTGCGTGTACTCTCCCCTAGCGCTTTCGAGCAGTTGGTGGTTGATGTTCTGCTGGCGATGGGCTACGGCGGTGCCGAGGGCCGCGGCATGGTTACCCAGGCTTCCAATGATGGTGGTATTGACGGTGTGATCGACCAGGATGCGCTAGGTCTGTCAAAGATTTATGTGCAGGCCAAACGCTATGGTGAGAAGAATTCGGTGGGCCGCCCTGAGGTTCAGTCATTTGTGGGCGCAATGCACGGGCAGGCATCACAGGGCGTGTTTATTACCTCTGGCTCGTTTACATCCGGGGCACGGGAGTATGCTCAAAATCTTGGCGGCGGGCTGTCCCTGGTACTGATTGATGGTGAGCGCCTGGCACGCCTCATGATTAAGTACCGTGTGGGCGTGCAGGTGGCACGCACCTACACGGTTATGAAACTTGACGAAGACTTTTTTGGAGAATCCTAAGATCCATAAGGTTGTGGATCGCACACCTCAGGTGCTAGCGGGTATTATCTATGGTTTTCCGCAGGCCCTTAGCCTCGTACCCAGGGGTATTTATTCTTGGTTGTGCGCGAACTGTTTTTCTGTGCGAGAGAACTCCTAATAGATAAACCCCAGTTATTAGTTCTTTGTCTTTGTTATTTGTTAAAAACCAGGGAAGGGGATACATAACGACCTGTGTATTCCCTTCCCTGTAAACGTCTATGCGATTTATATATCTACTATTCAGCTTTCTCCCCACTCGGCTTCGGGTCTTCATTTACCCTGTTCCGAATATGATCAACAATGCGCGCTACCGCCTCGTCAACGGGCACACCGTTTTCCTGCTTGTTGCCGCGGAAACGGAATGAGACTGCGCCAGCTTCCGCGTCCTCGCCGCCAGCGATCAGAATGAACGGCACCTTCTCGGTAGAGGCGGTGCGAATCTTCTTCGTAAACCGGTCCGAACCGTAATCGACCTCAACGCGCACGCCCTGCTCACGCAGCTTATCCGCAATCTCGGTCATATAGTCGTTGAAAGCCTCCGCCACAGGCACACAAATCACCTGCACCGGCGAGAGCCACGCCGGGAACGCGCCCGCATAGTGCTCAGTCAGCACACCCAGGAAGCGCTCAATCGAACCGAACTTAGCAGAGTGAATCATCACCGGTTCCTGAATCGACCCGTCCGCAGCCTGGTACTCCAAACCAAACCGGCTGGGCTGGTTGAAGTCATACTGCACGGTAGACATCTGCCAGGTGCGGCCAATCGCGTCCTTCGCCTGCACCGAAATCTTCGGGCCGTAGAACGCGGCCCCACCCGGGTCAGGCACCAGTTCAAGGCCGGTCTCTTTCGCCACCTGCTCCAGTACGGCGGTAGCCTGCTCCCACTGCTCATCGGTGCCGATAAACTTATCCTTCTTATCGCCCTCAGTGTCGCGGGTTGAAAGCTCCAGGTAGAAGTCCGTCATGCCGAAATCTTCCAGCAGGCTCAGCATGAAATTCAGCAGGTGCCGCACCTCATCGGGTGCCTGCTCCTTCGTCACATACGAGTGCGAATCGTCCTGCGTAATCATGCGCACGCGGGTCAAGCCCTGCAGCACGCCCGACTTCTCGTCACGGTACACGGTGCCGAACTCGAAGAAACGCAGCGGCAGCTCACGGTACGAACGTCCACGCGAACGGTAAATCTCGTTATGCATGGGGCAGTTCATGGCCTTCAAACGATAGTTGCCGTTATCGAGCTCCATCGCCGGGAACATGCCGTCCGCGTAGTACGGCAGATGCCCGGACGTGTAGAACAGGTCTTCCTTCGAGATATGCGGGGTGCTCACGTACTGGAAACCCTCAGCAATATGGCGGGCGCGCACATAATCTTCCATCTCGCGCTTAATCACGCCGCCCTTAGGGTGAATCACCGGCAGGCCGGGGCCAATATTCTTCGGGAACGAGAACAGGTCAAGCTCCTTACCCAAGCGGCGGTGGTCGCGGCGCTCAGCCTCAGCAATACGGTGCTTATACTCCACCAGCTCGTCCTTCGTGGGCCAGGCGGTACCGTAAATACGCTGAAGCATGGGGTTCTTCTCAGAACCGCGCCAATACGCGCCACCGGCACGCATGAGCGCATAGCCATTAGCAATCAGTTTAGTATTCGGCAGGTGCGGGCCGCGGCACAGGTCATTCCACAGCACCTCACCGGTTTTCGGGTGCACATTGTCATAAATCGTGATCTCGCCCGCACCAACCTCAACCGAGGCGCCCTCGGCGGCGTCAGCGCCCGAACCGGGGCCTTGGCTGAGCGAAAGCAGTTCGAGCTTATACGGCTCGTTCTTCATCTCTTCAACCGCTTCATCGTGGGTGACCACACGGCGGCGGAACAGCTGCCCCGACTTGACGATCTTAATCATCGACTTCTCGATCTTCTTCAGATCCTCAGGGGTGAAAGGCTCAGCCACATCAAAATCAAAATAGAAGCCATCCGTAATATAGGGGCCAATGCCCAGCTTCGCGTCCTTGCGGTACTCCTGCACCGCCTGCGCCATCACGTGCGCCGCAGAATGGCGCAGCACATCCAAGCCATCCGGTTCGTCAATGAAAACGGGCTCAACGGTATCGCCCTCAGAGAGCTTATGTGAAAGGTCAACCAGCGTGCCATTCACGCGGGCAACCACAATCTTCGCATTATCCGCAAAGAGTTCAGCGGCGGTGGCGGCAGTAACCTCGCGCTCCTCACCGGATACGCTGATCATGATGGGTGCTGACATTTCAGCGGCAGACATGTGTCTCCTTTAGGTTAGGCACGGGGCCTACTCCCCCAGCGTACGGGGCCAGGGTAGGCGCAGCCGCGCAGACTAATCCGCACTGTACAGGTGCACGGACATCACCATTCTACGGCGTTCACAGCAGATTTTCAGGTAGCGGTGCGGTGAGCGTGTCTCAGTAGCCCCGCCGTCCCACTAGTTAAGCATGTTTTCCGGGGCATAAGCCTAGCCAAAGCTAAGCAGACATAACGTGTGCAAAAGCACATACTGGAAGGATAGGAAGTACTGTACCTTCATCGGTAAGGAGATAAGACCCATGACAGTTGTATCGAACACGTCCGAAGCTCTAGACTCCCCCCACACTAATGCCCTTGAGCATATGCTCGCCGAAACCCGCGCGCACGCCCTCGATTCCAGTGTTAAAGAAATTGACAGGCTCGCTATCGCTCACGACGCCTCGCACTACCTGCTGGTGCCCGCCGGAATCGTACGCCCCGATTCTGCGGAGGCGGTCGCCGATATTTTCCGTGCCGCCAGCGCCTTCAACCTGCCGCTCACCTTCAGGTCGGGCGGCACCTCTCTATCAGGGCAGGCAAGCGGCGACGGGCTGATGGTCGATACCCGCCGCAATTTCAAGAAAATTGAGGTGCTTGACGGCGGCAAAAGGGTGCGTGTTCAGCCCGGCGCTACGGTGATGGCGGTCAATAATATGCTGGCCCCCTACGGGTACAAGCTCGGGCCTGACCCGGCCTCATGGTCGGCATGCACTATCGGCGGGGTGGTTGCCAATAACTCCTCGGGTATGTCTTCCGGTACCGAGTTCAACACCTATAACACACTGGAATCTATGGTGTTCGTGCTCCCCAGCGGAACCGTTATCGATACTTCTGCACCCGATGCGGATGCCCGCCTGCGTGCCCTTGAACCCGAGATTCACGAAGGGCTGCTGCGCCTGCGCAAGCGCGTGGTCGAAAACCCGGAATCGGTTGCGCGCATCCGCCAACAGTACTCCATGAAGAACACCATGGGCTACGGCGTGAACTCTCTGCTGGATTACAGCACGCCGGTTGATATTCTGCAGCACCTTCTGATTGGTTCCGAAGGAACGCTCGGGTTCGTGGCGTCCGCAACCTACCGCACTCTGCCCATTCATAAATTCGTCTCGACCGGTCTGCTCGTGTTCGACAACCTGCTGGACGCCACCCGTTCCGTGCCGGAGCTTGTAGCCAACCACCTGGCAACGGTTGAGCTTTTGGACGCCACCAGTATTCGCGTGGCGCAGCGTACCGGGCAGGCGGCGGAGGCGCTTGCCGCCATTGATGTGCGAGAGCATGCTGCTCTTCTCGTGGAATTTCAGGGGAACTCAGAGCAGGAGCTCACCGACCTCGCCCTATCTGCCGCGCCCATGTTTGATACCCTCCCGGTGGTGTCGCCAGTCACCATGACCAGCAAACTTTCCGAACGTAACGCGCTCTGGGCTGCACGGCGCGGACTGTACACCACAGTCGCAGGCAACCGCCCAACCGGCACGAACGCACTGCTTGAGGACGTGGTGGTCCCGGTGGACGTGCTCGGTACCACCTGCCGCGATCTGACCGCTCTCTTTGACGCCCACGGCTACCAGGATTCGGTGATTTTCGGGCACGCCAAAGACGGCAATATTCACTTCATGCTCAACGAACAGTTCCGCGATGCCAAACAGCTTGTGCGTTACCGCGAGTTCACCGAAGAAATGGTGCAGCTCATTCTGGAGGCTGACGGCTCGCTCAAGGCAGAGCACGGAACCGGGCGTATTATGGCCCCGTTCGTGCGCCGCCAATTCGGTGACGAGCTCTTCGAAGTCATGCGCGAAATTAAGAGCCTGATCGACCCGAAGGGTTTCTTGAACCCGGGTGTGGTTCTCGCCGAGGAAGACACCGATTACGCCACCGACCTGAAAGTCGCCGAAACCGTTGAGGAAGAAGTTGATCGGTGTGTGGAATGTGGGTACTGCGAGCCGGTGTGCCCGTCTAAGGATTTGACGCTGACCCCGCGCCAGCGCATTGTGCTGCGCCGCGAAATCGCTGCGGCAGAGGCTAATGGTGATACTAAACTTGCCGAGCGTCTGCGCCAAGAATACGAATACTACGGTGTGGATACCTGCGCGGTAGACGGCATGTGCGTTACGCGCTGTCCGGTGCTGATTAACACGGGTGATTTGGTGCGCCGCCTGCGTGCTGAGAACCAGGATGCTCTCGGTGCCGCCGGGTGGAAATTCGCCTCGAAACACTGGGGCACAATCGATAAAGTGGCGGGTAAAGCGCTCACGGCCGCAAAAATGCTGCCGTTCCCGGTGGTGCGCGGAGCCACCGATATTGGCCGTAAACTTTTCGGCGAAGACTTGGTGCCCGCCTATAAGAAGGGGCTGTCTGCCGGCGGCGCACCGCGCGTTCCCCATGCGGAAGCAAACCCCGATATTGTGTTCTTCCCTGCCTGCGTGAACGCCATGTTCGGCGGTGTTGATGGTGAAGGTAAGCACGACCCGGTGAACGCGACCCAGGCGTTCATTCGCCTCTGCGAGCGGGCGGGTGTGAAATATCGGGTTCCCGAAGGTATCGACCAAATGTGCTGTGGCACGCCGTGGAAGTCCAAGGGGTACACAGACGGCTACTCGATTATGAGCGACCGCGTGCTCAAAGCGCTGTGGCAGGCGACCGACGGCGGACGCATCCCGATCGTGTGCGATGCTTCATCATGCACCGAAGGCCTTGAGGTGATGCGCGCGAAAGTTGCCGCCGCCCTAGAGCATAAAATCACGCACGGCTTGGGAGCGGGCGAAGCAGATTACGCTCAGCTGAAGCTGATTGACTCGGTACAGTTCGCCGCCGATACGCTGCTGCCGAAACTCACGGTGTCAGCTCCCCTGCCGTCGCTGGCACTGCACCCCACCTGCTCAATGACTCATCTGGGTGTGCAGCCAGCATTCGAGAAGATCGCGAACGCCATGAGCGAGCAGGTGTACGTTCCCAAGAACTGGGGGTGCTGCGGTTACGCTGGTGATCGCGGCATGCTGCACCCCGAGCTCACGCAGAGCGCTACCCGTGCCGAGACCGCTGAGCTGAACGAGCACGAGTTCGCCGCATATATATCCTCAAACCGAACCTGTGAGCAGGGTATGACCGAAGCAACCGGCCACACCTTCCAGAACGTGCTGCAGCTTCTAGAGCGGGCCACACGGTAAACCCCTGTTGCGCACGTGATGCGCGTACACAAAAAGACGGTGCCCTCACATCGGTAGGATGCGGGGGCACCGTCTATAAGTGTATGAAACTTACGCTGCGTGCTGGCAGGTTGAGCAGGTGCAGTCCTCGCATGCGCAGTTAGCGCAGGAGTCGCTGCAGTGAGCGCACTCGCACACGGCGTGGTTGCAGGTGGGGCAAGCGCAATCGGCGCAGGTGCAGTTAGCGCACAGGTCGTTGCAGTTGCCGCAGGAACAGGTGTTGCACTCGTCGTAGTGGCCATCGTGCTCACGGTGTGCGTGGCCATCGTGCAGGTAGTCCACGTGATCCAGGTGAATCACTGCCTGGTGCCCGCAGTTGGGGCCGTGGGTGTGAGCATGTGCCTCGGAGTGACGGTGCGGTGCTACGGTGGTCATGATTGCTCCTTAGTGTGGGCATGCACATCAGTAACGATGTGACTAATATGATGATCCTTCAAGCTGTATATGGTGGCCCTGCCCTGCTGCTGCCCCTCAACAACATGCGCTTCACGCAGAATACGCAGGTGGTGCGAGGCAAGCGGCTGGGAGATACCCAAGCATGAATGCAGTTCGCTAACGCTGTGTGGGCGCTCCACAAGATGATGGGCAATAGCTAGGCGTAACGGGTGGGCCAATGCTGAAAAAATAGCCACCGATGCGCCAAACTCATGTTCCCAATCTTTATGGGCTGAACCATTTTCCATAAAGACAACTTTATATAAAAGCAGGTTTATATGTCAACCGTTGTCTGCTCCGCACAAAAATATTAACAACCCACCAGCGAAAAATACCCCGCAGGTCAGCCCGCGGGGTATTTTTCGATATAAAGCTCTGCATGGAACCTACAGGGTCACGCCCAAACGAGCCGCTAAAATATCGCGGATTAGTTCAGCCCCACCCATGGGTGCCGCCGCACCGGTGCTCGTCGTTTGGGCACGTGTGAGGGCGTCAATAGCCCACGCATCCAGCGCTTTGAGCGCCTCGGGTGCGTTCAAATCATCCGCCAGATACTCGCGCACCTTGTCTAGAGTCTTTACGGCGCCCTCAGTATCGTCCCCGGTGGCTGCCGCAATGGCGTGGCGGTACGTCTCAAGGCGCGCATCCGCCTTATGCAGCAAATCATCGGTCCAGAACCAGTCAGAACGGTAATGGTTATCAAGAATCGCCAGGCGGATCGCGTTCGGGTCAATACCGGCTGCACGCAGCTTAGAAACCAGCACCAAATTCCCGCGCGACTTACTCATCTTATGCCCATCAAGACCCACCATACCTGTATGCGCATAGTGGCGGGCGTGCGGCCGGTGATCCACCGCCCACGAATGCCCCGCCCCCAAATCATGGTGCGGGAACGTCAAATCTGAGCCGCCCGCCTGCACCGTCAGCGGCCCATTCACAAAACGGCGGGCAATCATAGTGCACTCAATATGCCAGCCGGGCCGGCCCGCACCCAGCACACCGGCCTCCCACGACGGTTCACCCTCACGGGCGGCACGCCACAGCAGCGGGTCCAGGGCGTCACGTTTGCCCGGGCGGTCGGGGTCACCGCCGCGCTCCGCGAAAATGCTCAGCATCTCCTCACGGCTCATATGGCTCACCTGCCCCGGCGCCCACGAGTACCCTTCCTCATCCGCCGGTAGCGCCTGGGTCGCTTTCACATCCAGGTAAATATCCCCGTCAGGATGCTGCACACCCTTCTCGTCCGTAAACCCCGGCACGCGGTACGCCAAGCCGCGCTCCAGCAGGCCCTCGACCACAGGGAACAGCCAAGCAATCGACTCGACCACCCCCACATAATGATCCGGCGGCAGCACATTCAAAGCCGTCATATCGGTGCGGAACAGCTCCGTCTGGTCTTCTGCAAGCTCTTGCCAGTCTACGTTCGTGGCGGTTGCGCGCTCCAGCAGCGGGTCGTCCACATCCGTAACGTTCTGCACGTAGGTCACCTCAACCCCGGCGTCCCGCCAGGCGCGGTTAAGCAGGTCAAAAGCCACATAGGTGGATGCGTGCCCCATATGCGTGGCATCGTACGGGGTGATACCGCACACGTACAGTCCCGCTTTCTTTGGTTCCTCAAGCTGAACCACGGTATTTGCGGCGGTATCAAAGATACGCGGTAGCGGCGCCGAACCGGGCAGAGAAACAGGGGCGGGCGCATCCCAAGCACGCATGAGCATCCTTTCAAAGGTATAAAAATATCACCTACAAGAATACCCGCTTGCGGTAAACCGCAAACGGGTATTTCTGTGCGCCAAGCGGCAAGCGAAATTCTAGGAGGAAATAACCCCGAACCCCAGGCCCAAGAAAATAAGCGCCGCAAGCAGAATACGGTACCACACGAACAAGCCGTACGAGTTCGACGAAACATACTTCAGGAACCAAGCAATCATTAGGTACCCCACGCCGAAAGCAATCACAGTTGCCAGCAGGGTGGAAGGAATACCGTAGTAGCCGCCCGCCTCGTGCCCGGTAAACACTTTAAACGCCTTATACAGGCCCGAAGTGAACACCGCAGGCAGCGCCAGCAGGAACGAGTAACGTGCCGCCGCCTCACGGGTGTAGCCCATGAACAAGCCCGCCATGATCGTACCGCCAGAGCGGGAAACACCCGGGATCAGGGCGAGCGCCTGCGCGCACCCATACACCAGGCCGTGGCCCAAGGTAAGATCCTTAATCTTGCGCTGCTCCTTGCCGAACCGGTCAGCTAGCCCCAGGAACACTGCGAACACGATCAGCATGGTGCCAACAATCCACAGGGACCGGAAGGTGGAGTCAATGTAGTCTTCTAGAACCAGACCGAGAATGCCAATGGGGATGGAACCGATAATAATGAGCCAGCCCATCCGCGCATCCGGGTTGCTGCGCTTAACCCGGCCGGTGAGTGAGCCGAACCAGGCCGAAATAATGCGCACAATATCACGCCAGAAGTAGAGGAGCACAGCGGTTTCGGTGCCCAGCTGGGTGATCGCGGTGAACGCAGCGCCCGGGTCAGCTTTCTCGGGCAGCAGCTGCCCCACAATACGCAGGTGCGCCGAGGACGAAATTGGCAGAAACTCGGTGAGGCCTTGCACTAGGCCCAGAATAATAGCTTGAATCCATTCCACGCCTTCCAGCATACCCCACAGTGCCTATGAACTTTGAGAGCAGAAAATAGGGGTGTAAAGATTCTATGGTCTTTAGTGGTTGGGAAAATCGCTGAGGGCCGCCCGCCCACGTGCTTTCCTGGTGAGGGGTATCCCACACGCTAAACGGTGGCCCCGGATGATCAGCAGAGGGGTGCTTCTCAACCGTAGGCCACCGCTTAGTTGCAGGTGGTTTCTGCCTTTCCAGGCTACGCGCTCAGCTATACGTCACGCAGGGCGCGGTTTACCGCCGAGATCATGGCTTTCAATGCGGCGCGGGTGGTGGAGCTGTCGATGCCAATACCCCACAGCACACGCGTATCGACGGCTGCCTCAATGTAGCAGGCGGCGTTCGCTGCTGAGCTGGAGGAGAGGGTGTGCTCCGAGTAGTCCATGACCCGAATGTCTACGCCCTCAGCGCTGAGCACGTTCTGCAGCGCATCCACGGGGCCGGTACCGGTGCCGGTACGGTTGTAGGTGCGGCCTTCAACGTTCAGGCTCACGCGCAGAGTGGTTGCCCCCGTATCCGCCGAGTCAATGTTAATCGACTCGATACGGTACTTACCCCAACGTTCCTGATCCTCAGGGGCGGGCAGGTACTCGTCCGTGAAAATGTTCCACAGCTTCTGCGGGGTCATCTCCCCGCCCTCAGTGTCGGTGCGTTCCTGCACGATCTGGGAGAACTCAACCTGGGCGCGGCGCGGCAAATCCAGCCCGTACTCGCTCTTCAGCAGGTACGCCACCCCGCCCTTCCCAGACTGCGAGTTCACCCGGATCACGGCCTCATAGCTGCGGCCCACATCGCGCGGGTCGATCGGCAGGTAGGGGACCTCCCACGTCACCTCGTCAATCGTTTTGCCCTGCTGCGCGGCTGATGCCTCAAGAGCCTCAAACCCCTTTTTAATAGCGTCCTGATGCGACCCCGAGAAGGCCGTGAACACCAGGTCACCGCCGTAGGGGGAACGCTCGTGCACGGGCAGCTGGTTGCAGAACTCAACGGTTTTACGGATCGAATCGATATCGGAGAAATCGATCTGCGGGTCAATGCCCTGCGTGTACAGGTTCAGCCCCAGCGTCACCAGGTCTACGTTGCCGGTGCGCTCACCGTTACCGAACAGGCACCCCTCAATGCGGTCGGCCCCCGCCAGGTACCCCAGTTCGGCTGCCGCCACGCCCGTGCCGCGGTCATTATGCGGGTGCAGGGACAGCACAATGTGTTCACGGTTCTTCAGGTTGCGGTGCATCCACTCGACAGCGTCCGCGTAAACGTTCGGGGTGGCCATCTCAACAGTGGCGGGCAGGTTCACGATCAGCTCTTTACCGTCTACGCCCACACCTAATTCGTCAGCGACAGCGTTGCATACGCGCGCCGCGAATTCCAGTTCAGTGCCGGTGAATGACTCTGGCGAGTACTCGTAGAGCACATTCGTGTTAGAGATCATCTGCTCTTCAAACTTCTTGCACAGGCGCGCACCCTGTAACGCAATATCCAGAACGCCGTCCTCATCACGCTGGAACACCACGCGGCGCTGCAACACGGAAGTTGAGTTGTAGAAGTGCACAATGGCGTTTGGGGCGCCCTCAATGGCCTCAAACGTGCGGGCAATCAGGTGTTCACGGCATTGCACCAGCACCTGGATCGTCACATCATTGGGGATGTGCCCGTCTTCGATGAGGGTGCGTACGAAGTCGAAATCGGTTTGTGAGGCTGAGGGGAAGCCCACCTCAATTTCTTTGTACCCCATGCGCACCAGCAAATCGAACATGGCGAGCTTACGCTCAGTGTTCATGGGGTCAACCAGGGCTTGGTTGCCATCACGTAAATCAACGGCGCACCAGCGTGGGGCCTGTGTAGCGACCTTGTTCGGCCATGTACGGTCGGGCAAATCAACGGCGATCTGCTCGTGGAACGGACGGTACTTGTGCACCGGCATGGGTGAGGGAGTCTGACGGTTCTGCATATTCATTCCTGTGAGGTCTTGTGCCTAAGGCACGTGGTGGGCGCCGCAATATATCGCTGGAACGGGTGCGGCTCTTAGGATAAGCGAACCCCGCCCCAGCAACTAAGGGTTAGAATCCTCACGCCGGTATCGTTCATACCTTTTACGCTACCACGCCGAAGAGCCGCCCACCCGCCACATACACCCCGCTTTCACTATGCGATACAAAAAAGCTGGGTGACGCGCTCAATATGCGCCACCCAGCTTTTCTACACGCTCGGGGTTATTGGCCCCAGCCCGCTAGTTGAAGGCGAAGGCGTGCTGGCAGGTTTCCTGATCAGCAGTCTGCCCGTTTGCGTTGCCCGCGATCTGCGCCTCCTGCTTCTCCATGGTCTCGCCCTTGGGGAAGTCGGTGCCAACGGTCACAGTCACACCGGTTGCCTCCGCGCTTTCAGAGACTCGGCCAATGTTGAGCTTAGCGGCAATCTCACGTGCCTCAGCCTCATGCCCGGCCGCGTAGGTGACGGTGGAGAACTGTGCAGCCTCAGCGGCGGAGGTGGGGGCCACGTTCGTGTACCCCAGCCCGCTCACTACCTGGCTAATAGCCGCGCCGCGTCCCTCCAGGTTGGTTGCGTTCACCACGGTAACATTCGTGGAATGGTCAGCCGGTGCGCTCTGCGCCTTGGGCTGCTCCTGCGCTGCGGGGGTGGCCTTCTCCACCTTTAGCGACTGGTCATCCTGCAGGCGTTTGAAGACGGAGTCTGCTTCGGAGGTAACTTGCAGACGGTTATTGTCTTGGCTCCACGGCTCGGTGGGCACGGTAGCGAACACCACCTGCGAGAGGTCCACGCCGCCTAGGGTGCCGCCGATACCGACCAGCTCGTTAATATTGCCCAGGCCCTTATCCACGGTCACGTTCTGGGTGATAGCCTCGGCAATATTCACCATCCGCGAGGGGTTAGACAGGGTGCCTTCGGCTTTCACCTTACGCAGCAGGGCCGCCATGAACCCCTGCTGGGCTTGAATACGACCAATATCGGAGCCGTCACCAAAGCCGTGGCGTGAACGCAAGAATGCGAGCGCTTGCTCGTCCTCAACAGTTGACCGGCCGGCGGGAAGTTTCAGGTTGGTGTACTCGTCATCAATCGGCTTATCGACGCACACCTCAACGCCGCCTACAACCTTCGACAGCTCTTTCACGGCGTTGAAGTCGACCAGCATGAAGTGGTCAATTTGCACACCGGTGAGTTTACTGATGGTCGCCACAGTGCAGCCTGGGCCGCCCCGCCCCAAAGACTCGTTAATCTGTACGCCGTCCTCAGCGGGGTACACTTTGCCGTCAGGGTCGGTGCATTTGGGAATGGACACCATCAAGTCACGCGGGAATGAGAGCACGTTTACGTTCTTACGGTCTTTGCTGATGTGCAGGAGCATCATCACGTCAGCGCGGGCGGCTTTGCCGTCGTCTTCACCGTATGAACCGTCGGTACCGGCACGCGTGTCTGAGCCAATCACCAGGATGTCGAGTGCGCCGTTCTCCAGCGCTCCCTGGTAGTCACCAATGTTTAGCTCATTGGTGTGCAGGTTAGCGCGTAGGCGTAACGCGATGGCGCCGCCGAAGCCTAACACGACAAGTAGCATACAGGCGCTGAACAGGGCGATCCACTTATTGCGTGCAGACTTCATGATGCTGCTGCGCATATGGCGGCCGCTGCTGATCATAGGAGGTTTTTCTGTCATACCTTCTTGCTTTCTGCGGTGGGTTCAGGCGAGTACTAGAAACCGAGGCGGTTTAGTGCCCGCGGGTCAGACTGCCATTCTTTGGCGACTTTCACGTGGATGCCCAGATACACGCGGGTGCCGAGCATCGTTTCGATTTGTTCGCGTGCTTTCGCACCAATTTTACGCAGGTTTGACCCGCCTTTGCCGATAATGATGGCTTTTTGCGAGTCGCGCTCGACGTAAAGATTAACGTGAACATCAAGGAGAGGGTTGTGTTCAGGGCGCCCCTGGCGAAATTCCATTTCTTCAACAGTAACAGCTATCGAATGGGGCAGTTCTTCGCGGGCGCCTTCAAGAGCTGCTTCACGCACAAGCTCTGCAATGAGCGTGGCTTCTGGCTCGTCGGTGAGCTCCCCTGCGGGGTAAAGAGGCGGGGATGTGGGGGTGTAACTTGCCAGCAGGTTAGCGACCGCATCCACCTGAAAATCTTGTACCGCTGAGACCGGGATAATATCTGCCCAGCCGCCTTTACCGTCCACGGGCAGAGGTTCTTCCTGTACGGTCCCTGCCGCGCGGCGTGCTGCCGGGCCGCTGCCTTTGGCGAAGGGAACGGCGTCGTTTTTACGCGCCTTTTTGGGGTTGTTCCCCTGCTTGGTGCGGTGTGTTGCTCGTTGAGCGCGGCTGGCGCGCTCTGCGCTCATGACTTCTTCGCCTAGCGCCTGAACCGCTAGAAGCTGTTCGGTGAGCTGCTCATTTCCCACCGTGTCGGCTTTGGTAACGATCGCCACCACAGGCTTATTGCTGGCGGCCACAAGCTGCGAGGCGATGTACCGGTCGCCGGGGCCGATTTTCTCGTTTGCGGGGATGCAGAACCCGAGCACATCCACCTGTGAGAGGGTTCCAGCCACCAGGTCGTTCAGCCGCTCCCCCAATAGCGTGCGGGGCCGGTGAATGCCGGGGGTGTCAATAAGGATCAGCTGGTAGTCGTCCTTGTGCACGATACCGCGGATGGTGTGGCGTGTGGTTTGCGGACGGTTGGAGGTAATCGCCACTTTCTGCCCCACCAGGGCGTTGGTGAGAGTGGACTTCCCCGCGTTGGGGCGTCCCACCAGTGACGCAAACCCGGATCGGAAACCCTCCGGGTAGCTAGGTAAGGGCGCTGTAAGGTCGATGTCCATTAATTCCTCCATGATGTAAGTGAAAATTCTATAGAGTGAGTCTGAAAATTATCTGTGAACCAGCTGCGCGGGTGTTTGTTTACCTCAGGTTTATTGTGCACCTGTTCCGCATTATGCGCGGGGTGCGGGGCTATTCGTCGGTCTCTTCATGTGAGTGGTTCTGTTCGGGTTCATGCGGGGGCTGTGCCCACACGAGCAGCGTGTCGATCTGGTGGCGGCGCCCGCCAGCGCTTATCGCCCGAATGTGGATACCGTTAACTGTCACTTCAGCACCGACAATGGGTACTTTCCCCAGGTTTTTGGCGAGCAGACCGCCGACGGTGTCTACTTCTTCGTCCTCTAGGTTAATACCGAAAATCTCCCCTAACTGTTCAACCCCCAGCCGGGCGGACACTTTGAAACTGCCGTCTTCTTGCAGGGCGTAGTCGGGCTTCTCGTTATCGTACTCGTCGGAGATGTCCCCCACCAGCTCTTCAATAATGTCTTCTAAGGTGATCATTCCGGCGGTGCCGCCGTACTCATCCACCACAATGGCAACGTGGGTAGATTCACGTTGCATACGGCGCAATAGGTCTAGTGCTGGCTTCGACTCGGGCTCAAAGTGTGCCGGGCGCATGAGTGAGATGATGGTGGGTTCCTCGCCGCCGTGGGCGCTATCGGCGGTCGCCAGGCGGGCCCGCACCGCATCTTTAAGGTACAGAATACCCAGAATGTCGTCGGTTGATTCACCGATCACAGGCATCCGGGAGTAGCCGGAGCGAAGAAACAGCGTGGTGGCATTTTTGAGGGTTTCGCCTGCCTCAATGGTGAGCATGTCGGTGCGGGGCACCATGATGGAGCGGATACGTGTATCGTCCATCTCAAAGACAGACTGCACGATCTGTGCCTCATCGCCCTCAATGGTTTCGGCCTCTGAGGCGCGGTCCAGAAACTCACGCAGCTCCTCCTGAGCGAAAACTCCTTCGGGTGCGGCCGGGGTGCGCCGAGGCGAGAATACACGCACCAGCACATCTAAGGCACGGGTGATAGGCCCCAGCAGCAGCGCCGTGTAATAGGTGGGTGCTGCGAGCATTTTCAGCACGGCCACAGACCGGTTACGCCCCGTAGCGCGCGCCCCCACACTCAGCAGCGGGTACCCCACCAGGGATACCACCCCAAGAGTGAGCACCGCCGCAACACTGTGCTGGTCAACCAGTTCAAGGATCGCAAGCATCGTCGTCAAACTAGCGATGGCGGTGCTGAGGATACGCGCTAACCGTAGCGGGTGCGTGTACCTCTCAGATTCTCCCCCGGTGGCGTGCTCAATCACCCGCGCCAGCCGCGTGTGTGGGCGTTTGAGCGCCAGCTCTTGGGCTTCCTGGTGCGGTAAATAGGTGAAAGCGGTCTCGGCTGCGGTAATGGTGTACGCGCAGGTGGCCGCAAGTACCGCTGCGGAAAGCAGAAGTAAGAAAGTCACGGAAGGGTCCTCAGCGGCGGGTCTCGACGGGGGCGGGACGGCCTAGGAACTCTTCAAGGATGCTGCGCTGAATACCGAACATTTCGGCCTCTTCCGCGGCGGTACCGTGGTCATACCCTAAACAGTGCAGGATCCCGTGCACGGTGAGCAGGCACAGTTCATCAAGGGTTGAGTGCCCGGCCTCGGCGCCTTGGCGTGCGGCCACCGGGGGGCAGAGCACAATATCGCCCAGCATCCCCGTAGCTGGTTCGGTGTCTGTGCCGGGGGTCAGCTCATCCATGGGGAAGCTCATGACGTCGGTAGGTCCGGGAAGGTCCATCCATTCAAGGTGTATCCGCTCCATCTCACGCTCATTCACAATAGCAATGGAGAGGTACGTACTCTGGCTGACCCGCATCCGGTTAAAGGCGTGCTCAACCAGCCGGGTCAGTACCGCAGTGTCAACAGCTGCGAAAGACTCCCGAACCAGCGCATCGGCTTCTGGATCGGTACCGGTGTCTGGCTCCTCAATCTCAAATTCTAGCTCCGCCACCGGTTAAGCCTCCTTACCGGTTCCGGGGGTCTCGCGCCCGGCCCCAGCTGGGGCATCCCCGTTAATACCAGCACGATCCAGCAGCTTCTCAGCCGCCGCCTCAATCGTGGCACGCTTGACCTTCCGGTTACGTTTGCGTTCCATCGCCTTCTGGTCTTCACCCCACCGGTCGTAAGCTGAGACAATATTCGACACTAAAGCGTGACGCACCACATCTGAGGATTCAAGGACACAGAATTGAATGTCCTCAACGCCCTCAAGAATATTACGCACCTGCTTTAAGCCGGAGGCCTGCCCGCCCGGCAGATCAACCTGGGTCACGTCCCCGGTAATGACCATCTTAGACCCAAACCCCAGGCGTGTGAGGAACATTTTCATCTGCTCCGCGGTGGTGTTCTGGGCTTCGTCCAGAATAATGAACGCATCATTGAGGGTACGCCCGCGCATATACGCCAGCGGGGCCACCTCAATTGTGCCCGCCTCCATGAGCTTAGGGATTGTCTCAGGCTCCAGCATATCGTGCAGCGCATCGTACAGGGGCCGTAAGTACGGGTCGATCTTATCGTTCAGGGTGCCCGGCAGAAACCCCAGGCGCTCCCCCGCCTCCACAGCGGGGCGGGTCAGAATAATACGGTTCACCTCGCGGGACTGCAGCGCCTGCACCGCCTTAGCCATCGCTAAATATGTTTTACCCGTACCGGCTGGGCCAATACCAAAAATGACGGTGTTCGCATCGATCGCATCCACATACTTCTTCTGGTTTATGGTTTTGGGGCGGATCGTGGTTCCCCGCGTTGACAGGATGCTCGCCGATAGGGAACGGGCGGGATCTTTTAGCTCATCGGTGAGCATACCCATGAGGCGGTGAATGACCTGCACCGTAATTTGTGTATCGTGGCTGGCTAATACCCGCAGCTCATTGAGCAGTTTAGCGGCGGTGTTCACCGACTCAGACGGGCCGGTAATCAGCAGGTCAAGCCCTTTAGGGTGCACGCTGATGCTCTCAAAATAGTCCTCAATCAGTGACAGGTAGGCATCTTGCGGCCCGAGCACCGCCACCATCTCTGCGGCGCTCTTAAAAGAGACTGTGCGGGCCGTAGAAAGCGGCCGGGAGGTAGTTGTCATATCAGCTCCTTGGCTAGTGTATAAACCTTAAGTATAGCCGTGCCTACCACCTGCCCAGGGCAATATTAACGGCGCATAACCCTGCGGATCCTGCAGTTGAGGAACGCAGCACCTCGGTACCCAAAAGGGCTAGGGATGCGCCCGCCTGCGTGAACATCTCAACTTCACGTTCGCTGATGCCCCCTTCGGGCCCGACCACCAGGTAAATCTCACCCAGCCGTTCCCCGGCGCTTTGCCCCAGTAGAGTGGTGAGGCGTTCACTCGCTTGCTCGTGCAGTATAAAAACCGCCGCCCCCTGTGCCCTCACCTCGGCAATAAGCTCCGCAAGTTCGGGGGTCGAGTGCAAATCGTATACGGTGGGGATACGGGAACGGCGCGACTGTTTCGCCGCAGCCACAACGGTATTCCGCCATTTCGTGTGAGCCTTAGCGGCCCGTTCCCCTTTCCACCGCACAATTGAGCGGTCTGCGCCCCACGGCACAACCCCTGTGACGCCCAGCTCGGTGGCTGTCTCAATGGCCTGCACATCGCGCCCGTCCTTAGCGAGCGCCTGCACCACATACACCTCCAGGGGGTTCTTATCATGTTGAATCTCAATGATACGCACCCTGACGCCGCCGGTGGTTGTTGCTTCAACGGTGCCTAACGCCCGCCGCCCCTGCCCGTCAGCGAGGTCGATGCGTTCACCGTTCTCAACACGTTTCACCTTCGCGTGGTGCCCTTCGGGGCCGGTAAGTTCGAAGTCCGTCCCCGGGGTGAGCGGGTCAAACTCCTGCGGTGCTACGTAGAAAACGGGTGCGCTCATCGTGCCTTCCTGGGTTAAACAGGCGGGTGGCCGCCTTCGGCAGGGGCCACCCACATCTGTGCGTTATTTGAATTGCTCTTTGAGCTTGGAGAACAGCCCGTGTTTCTGTTTCACGTGGCTGCCTTCCTGCAGGTTCTCCCCCCGCAGTTCGGCGAATTGCCGCAGCATGGTGCGCTGCTCCTCATTCAGGTTGGTGGGGGTGGTGACCTGGATACGTACCCGCAGGTCACCGCGGCGGTCCTCATGCAGGCGGGCTGCACCCAGCCCGGGTAGGGTGACGGTGTCTCCGCTTTGGGACCCGGCGGGGATGTTGACCTGCTGCTGTCCGTCGAAAGTTTCCAGGGGGATGACGGTGCCAAGGGCGGCTGCCACCATGGGCACGTTCACGGTGGTGAGCAGGTCATCACCTTCACGGTTAAAGTACTTATCGGATTTGATCCTCAAATCAATGTAAAGGTCGCCGTTCGGTCCGCCGTTGAGGCCAGCCTCACCCTTGCCGCGCAGGCGGATGCGGGCGCCGTCGTTCACCCCGGCAGGCACGGTGAAGGTGACCGGTTCATTGGCCCTGACCCGGCCTTTACCGCTGCATTCGGCGCAGGGGTGCTTAATGACGGTGCCGTACCCGTGGCAGGTGGGGCATTCAACCTGCTGCATGACGGTTCCAAGGATGGACTGCACCCGGCGCTGCATGTACCCCGCGCCGTGGCAGGTGTCGCATGTTTCAGGGTGCGTGTCGGGGGCGGTGCCTTCGCCCTGGCATGACTGACAGGTGACAGCGGTTTTAAGGTCAATAGTTTTTTCTACACCGAACACGGCATCGCGCAGGCTGATGGAGACGTTAATAAGAGAATCTTGGCCCTGGCGCACGCGGGAGGCAGGCCCGCTCTGCTGACCGCCGGTGAACATGTCAAAGAGGTCTTGGAAACCGAACCCGGCACCACCAAACCCGCCGAATCCGGCGCCCCCGAACCCTCCAGCGCGTCCTTGCTCGTCGCCAGTTGCATCGTAGATACGGCGTTTCTCGGTGTCTGAGAGCACCTCATAGGCGAGGGTTACTCGTTTAAATTCTTCGGCAGCATCAGCCGAAGGGTTCACATCGGGGTGTAGCTGGCGTGCCTTCTTACGGTACGCCTTTTTAATCTCTTCGGGGCTGGCGTCTTTGGAAACGCCCAGGGTTGCGTAGTGATCGCTCACGTGCTTGTTTATCCTTGTTATCTTTCAGAGGCCGATTACGCGGCGGTTGGTGTGTTGCACAGTGCCCGCGGTTGAACATTGTAGCGGATACATCCCATGCGCACTCAATGTGGAGGTTATGCGCAGCATGAGTCACTTACATCGGTGGTTCCCCTTAGCTGTGGGGCGCACCGGTTGCCGGTCATAGCGTGGGGCGCCGTAGGGCAGGCACTCATACCGTAGTTTATGCTACCAGCTACCGCCCAGTGCGCAGACAGCCTTTCGCCCACGGCGAGTTATCGGTTCCCTTAAAATAGGAGGGTTCACCACACGAGCATGGGAGGCACTATGAGCGAGCGTTACGGCTGGGGCGCGCAAGATATTACCAGTGATGCGATGAACCGTCGCCCACCGGCCCCGCGTCAGATCCCGCTGCAGCACGGCCTGCTTCTTGAGGACACCCAGAGCGGTTGGGTGGGTGAGGTGGTACGTGCCGAACGTATCGGGGGTGAGCTGGTGTTCGGCCTTGAAGACGCGCACGGGCGTGTACGTAATTTCCCCCTCGGGCACGGTTACCTGCTGGAGGGCGAGCCTATTGAGGTCATCGCCCCGGCTGCCCGCAAAGCGCCCGCGAAGAAAATTTCGCGGTCCGGTTCTGTCGCGGTGCAGAACGCCCCCGCTCGGGTTGCCCGCGCCTCCCGCATCTGGGTTGAAGGAACGCATGACGCGGAGCTGGTTGAGAAAGTGTGGGGCCACGATTTGCGGGTGGAAGGCATTGTGGTGGAGCCGCTGCACGGCGTGGACGACTTAGCTGCCGCCATCCGGAGCTTTAGTCCCGCACCGGGGCGCCGCCTGGGCATTCTGGTGGACCACCTGGTTGAGGGCACCAAGGAGCAGCGGATTGTTGCTGAGGCGTTGGCTGTTCCAGGTGCGGCTGGGAACGTCAAAATTGTGGGGCACCCTTTTATTGATATTTGGCAGGCTGTGAAACCCGCAAAACTCGGGTTAAAAACGTGGCCCGCAGTGCCGCACGGGGAAGACTGGAAGAAAGGTACGCTCCGTCGGTTAGGTCAGCCGCACGCCACGCAAGAAGACGTGGCGAACGCCTGGAAGCGCATCCTATCTCGGGTGGATTCATACACGGATCTCGATCCGGCCCTGCTGGGTCCAGTGGAATCACTCATTGATTTTCTAACCGAGCCGGGGTCCTAGAAAGCAGCTTCAAGTTGCCGCAAATAGCCTCCCACAAGGGAAGAAAATCAAAAAATTTTCTCAAAAACCCGCTGTCAATGTCTCGCAACGGTTATTTAGGGCTCCCAAACCCGGTACAATAAAGCTTGCTACCACCCACGATTCTGCGCGATGGTAGCCACTATACAAAACGCTCAAACAATACACAGGATACTCGTGACTCACAATACTCAGTCGGCAAGTTCTGAGCTTTCCGAAGCTAAAGAACGTACCATTGCTTCTTTTGCGCACTTCGGCGGCATCCTCGGGTTTCTTCCCTCCGCCGCGATCTATCTCAAGTACCGCGGGCGTGGCACAGGGTTCGCTGAGCAAGAGGCGCGCGAAGCGATGGACTTTACTCTCGTTCCCAGTATCGTCATTCTTGTTTTTATGGTGGCCAGTCTGATCCCGAACATCGGGAATGTTGCTTTACCCGCTGCCGCGCTCGCCTGGATTTTCATGGCGATTGGGGCAATGCTTGGCGGGTCGAAAGCGTCTAAAGGGTACGCGTACACGTACCGTTTCACCCCGCGCCTGCTGGAGAAATCGTACTTCGATAAGAACTAGAATCCCGATACTTTTACTATTGATGCCTTGATACCCGGGCGGCTCTGCTCGAGGTACAGTTATGCCATTGCTTGGCAGCATGTCAAAAGCATAGGTACAACGTGCCAACAGGCACCGCATATTGGGTGTAGATGCAGCTGTGGGCCTCCGACACCGGAGACCCACAGCCGTATTCACTCAACTTCAGCAAGGAAGTTATGTTTTTGAAATCTTAAACATAACTCACCCCGCCGGGTACAGTTTATCTAACATTCAATCTGATGTCTAACAGATTCGATGAACTTCCATAAGGTTAAACCTTAAATATAATCATTAGGTGCTGTGATCAATCTCTGGGAGTAGTTCACGGGTCACGGCGTCTCCCAGAAGCCTGCCGCGTAGCGTAAGACGCACCCGTGCGTGAGGATCCGGTTCTGCGTTTGCGGTCAGAGCCTTTGGCTCAATCAGCCCCTGAGCTATCAGCCATCGCAGCGAAGCCCCGAGTTCTTGAGGGTCGTGCACCGCCAGCAGCTCACGTACCGGCAGCCCCTCCCGCACCCGAATCATGAGCATAATCGTCTCAAACGCCCGGGTGGGGGTATCCAGAATCTCACGTGCAGCTGCCGGGGACTGCCCGGCCCGTACACGGTGCGCATAAGGAACAGGGTGTTTAAGGTTCCACCACCGGGTACCGTTAAGGTGCGAATGGGCCCCCGGGCCAATTCCCCACCAGTCCTGGTTACGCCAGTACGCCAAATTATGGTCGCTGCGGGTCTGCGGCGATGAGGAATAATTCGACACCTCATACCAGCTGTACCCGGCGTCGGTGAGATACTCCTCCGCGAGCAGGTACATATCGGCCATCAGGTCGCTATCTGGCATGGTGTAGTCGCCGCGCCGGATCTGTGCGGCAAGTTTGGTACCATCCTCGACAATGAGCGAGTACGCCGAGATGTGGTCGGGCCGGTACGAAATTGCGGCTTTCACGCTGCGCCGCCACTGTTCCAGTGTCTCACCGGGCGAACCATAGATCAGATCAACCGAGACCTGCAGGCCAGCTTCTTGTGCCCACGCAATAACTTTGGGAACATTCGCGGGGGTGTGGGTACGGTCAAGTACCTGCAGCACCTCAGGAACTACGGACTGCATGCCGAAGGAAACACGCGTGAATCCCCCTTCCTTGAGGGCGAACAGATCGTCACGGGTCACCGAATCCGGGTTAGCTTCGGTGGTGATTTCAGCGCCCGTTCTGATTCCAAAAACATCCGCTGCGGCCTGCAGAATACGCACCAGATCTCGCGCGGGAAGTTTCGTGGGCGTGCCGCCGCCGAAGAACACCGTGTGCAGCGGGCGCCTTGCCACCCCGGATGCTTCAAGCGTTCGGGCGGCAAAGAGAATCTCGGCAATGGCATCGTCTGCGTAAGTGCCCAGCCCTATCCCGTCACCGAAATCTTCGGTGGCGTACGTGTTGAAGTCGCAGTACCCGCACCGCACCGAACAGAACGGAATATGCACATAGAGGCTGAAATCACGGCTCTCACAGCCCCGAGCGGAGGACGCGGGTATACGCCCATCACGAGGCGCGGGCGCGCCAGAGGGCTGTGCGGGTGCCAAGCGGGGTGCCTCCTCACCAAGTATCGTATGAGTCTTTTTGCGGGATAGGTGCGTTTAAGTCATACGGGTAGAGCTTTACCGCGCGGGAATTCTCACGCAGCAACAGCCCTACCCGTGTTCCACACTGTATCGGCTACTTTTTCTTGTCTTTCTTCTCTTTCTCTTCACCCGAAGAAAGAGCGGCAATAAACGCCTCTTGCGGCACTTCAACACGGCCGACCATCTTCATGCGTTTCTTGCCTTCCTTCTGCTTTTCCAGCAGCTTGCGTTTACGCGAAATATCGCCGCCGTAGCACTTTGAAAGCACGTCTTTGCGCATCGCACGGATATTCTCACGGGCAATAATGCGGGAGCCAATGGCAGCCTGGATAGGCACCTCAAACTGCTGGCGGGGTATGAGTTCACGCAGCTTACCGGTCATCATCACACCGTATGAGTACGCCTTATCGCGGTGGGTGATGGCCGAGAACGCGTCCACTTTCTCGCCCTGAAGAAGGATATCGACCTTCACCAGGTCAGCCTCTTCCTCGCCGTCAAACTTCCAATCCAGCGATGCGTACCCGCGAGTACGGGACTTGAGCTGATCGAAGAAGTCAAAAACGATCTCGGCCAGCGGCAGGCGGTACCGCATCTCAACACGGTCTTCAGACAGGTAGTCCATGCCACCCATCTGCCCGCGGCGTGACTGGCACAGCTCCATAATTGCACCAATGTAATCGCTGGGGGCAATAATCGTACACGCCACCATCGGTTCACGAATGGTAGCGACCTTACCCTCGGGGAATTCGCTCGGGTTCGTCACACGCTTTGCATTACCCGCTTCGTCTACCACATCGTAAATAACGTTAGGGGCGGTCGAAATCAGGTCGAGATTGAACTCGCGTTCCAGGCGTTCCCGCACGATCTCAAGGTGCAGCAGCCCCAAGAACCCGCAGCGGAACCCGAACCCCAGTGCCGCGGAGGTTTCCGGCTCATAGATGAGCGCAGCATCGTTAAGTTTGAGCTTATCGAGGGCATCACGCAGCGCCGGGTAGTCTGAACCGTCGATGGGGAACAGGCCCGAGAACACCATCGGTTTAGGGTCCTCATAGCCGCCCAGCGACTCCTCCGCTGGTTTATGGGCACTTGTGACGGTATCACCCACGCGGGACTGGCGCACGTCCTTCACACCCGTGATAAGGTACCCCACCTCCCCCACGCTCAGGCCCTTCGAGGGGATGGGCTCAGGGGAAATGACGCCGATCTCCAATAGGTCATGTTCAGCACCAGTAGACATCATCTTGATTTTCTGGCGCGGCTCCAGTCTGCCGTCTACCACACGCACATAGGTGACCACACCGCGGTATGAATCGTACACGGAGTCAAAAATCATGGCGCGGGCGGGCGCGTCCGCCGTACCCTCGGGAGCGGGAATACCCTCAACGATACGGTCCAGCAGGGCCTCCACACCCTCACCGGTCTTGCCGGAGACTCGCAGAACTTCATCGGGCTCACAACCAATAAGGTGCGCCAGTTCTTCGGCATACTTATCGGGCATCGCGGCGGGCAGATCAATTTTATTCAGGACAGGGATGATGGTGAGATCATTTTCCATCGCCAGGTACAGGTTAGCGAGGGTCTGCGCCTCAATACCCTGCGCCGCATCCACCAGAAGCAGCGCACCCTCGCACGCGGCAAGCGAGCGAGAGACCTCATAGGTGAAGTCCACGTGGCCGGGCGTGTCAATCATATTCAGCGCATAGGAGGTGCCCTCCACCTCCCACGGCATACGCACCGCCTGAGATTTAATGGTGATACCGCGCTCGCGCTCAATGTCCATGCGGTCAAGGTACTGCGCCTTCATATCGCGCGGGGCAACCACACCGGTTGCCTGGAGCATACGGTCAGCGAGAGTGGACTTGCCGTGATCAATATGCGCAATAATGCAGAAGTTGCGAATAATCGCGGGGTCGGTGGCCGCCGGGACGGGCGGGTTCTTCGACAGAGGAGCCACTCGCTTCAATCCTTTCAAGGGTGTTCGCCACAGATAATAGGCATAGCCATCTAACATTTTCCCATGTTTAGAGCGGATGCGCGAACCAACGCCGGGTGGGAGGCGTCCCACCACCCACGCAGCAGTTCCGCGCAGCTGCCCGCTGGCCGGTGGCTGTGCTACTGCGGCTGCGAGCAGGTATTAACCAGCTCCCCAATCCCCTCAATACGGGTTACCAAAGTTTGTCCCGGTTTCAGCCACCGACGCGGGTGATACGACAGCCCCACACCCGCCGGAGTTCCGGTGAGAATCACATCGCCCGGCTCAAGCGTCATAAACGTTGACAGGTAAGAGAGCAGCTGCGCCGGGGTGAACACCATATCGGCGGTGGTGCCGCTCTGGCGGATTTCCCCATCCACCTCACAGCTCATGGCCAGACCAGCCGCAGGATCCACCTCATCCGGGGTGACGATGACCGGGCCGAAAGGGGTCATCCTATCCCAGTTCTTCCCCTGAAACCACTGGCTGGTGCGGCCCTGCCAGTCCCGTACCGAGACGTCATTCGTGACCGTATACCCCAGAAGCCCCTCCAGCGCTTGCTCTTCACTCACACCGCTCATACTCTGACCCACCACCAGCCCAAGCTCAACTTCCCAGTCGATTTTGGTGCTCTGGGCGGGCATACGAATCTCATCACGCGGGCCGATTAAAGCGTTAGCGTATTTAGCGAAAATCGCGGGATACTCAGGGAGCTCAAACCCCATCTCAGCGGCGTGGTCCCGGTAGTTCAGCCCCGCGCAGATCACTTTACCGGGGCGGTCAATCGGTTGCACAAAATTCAGCGATTCCCACAGCTGCATCCCGTGCCCGAGCGTAGTCGCCCCATTTTCACGCATAATAGCGAGCGCATTCTTGGGGTCCCCGAAATTCAGCCGGTAGCGCCCATAAAACTGCAGCAGCGGTCCGAGCTTGGCGGGGAACTCATACACGGTCTGCTCGTGCAGGCAGACGGCGCGGGTGCCTTTCTGGTCTTTAATCTGTGCCCAGCGCATGGGTTCCTTCCGGGTTGGCGGTATGTTCAGCGTATGTATCGGAGTCTAGCAGGGTGAGCAGGTTCGTATCAGGTTCCAGTACGCTCTTATCGTTATTTTTAATGTTCCCGATACGGCTGCTAACCTGCCGCACACGCCATTGGGCTGCCTGAGGGTAGGCGGCGTGCTGAAGCTGTTCCAGAGCAGTACGAGCATCGTGCAGGTCGCTCACGCCCATTGTAGGCATGCGACTATCTTCTGGGGTGCCGGCTACACGCCCCGACCCCAACCACACGTCAAGGGTGCTCGGTTGTCCGTTGACGGCAGCAGGGTTGAGCGGCAGCGGCATTCGCTCGTGAATGTGCCCAAGTTCCCGTAAAAGCGGTGAGCCGTCTTGCCCGGTGTAAGAGCGCGGTGAAGCCATCGTGAGGATTGTGAACGTCAAAAGCCACTGGCCGGTTTGCGGCTCATACCCTCCACCGGTTAGCGCTTTTGCTGATACCGGGTTTATCTTATGCCAGGCGTACAGCCCCGCCAGGTACAGGTACTGACCGGGCGGACCGATACGCTGCGGTATTTTATGTTCTTTAACAGTGCCTCGGGCCGTGACGGTGCTGCCTTGTACACCCCATTCGTAGTAGCCACTGGTGGGTATTGCACAGTGCCCGGTGACGGCAGGACGGGCATAGCTTGCTTTCTCAAAAAGGGTTTCACTGCGGGCGTTGAAGGTAAGGGAGGGAGGTTTAGGGTCTTCGTCCCAGGGGTGCCAGTCGGGAATCAGGCCCCACCGGGCACGGTATATTTCCCGGTAGGTTCCGCCTGTGTCTAGGGCGGATGCCCCCAGCCGGTGCACGCCGGGGCGGCGCGGAGCATCTGGCAGCTGCCCCTGAGCGGTACGGGTTACGCGGCGGTTCAGCAGGATTGGGACCTGCTGGGTGGGCGCAATATTCCACGAGGTAAAAGACTCCGTGAGCGGCACCCCACCCAGGGAGGTGCCGTAGTGCGCCTCAAGCCCGTACCGGCCGCACATTAGCGGAACCCGTTCTGCGCGTATACGTCAAGGATGGCGTCTTCCAAATCCTCCATGAGCAGTGCTGGGTTGGCCTCTCGTGCGGCGCCGATGGTTGCCGGATCAAGCGGTAGCCCCAGTGCTGCATAGACACGCTCGGTGACAGACCGCAGTGGAGCCGAGTCGGCGACCACGATGCCTGTGCTAAACCACCAGGCGCCAGAGACAACGCGCTGGGCGGTACCGACCAGTTTTATGCGTTCTCCGGCACGTTCGCCTCCTAACCGGGCGTGCACCGAAAATTCGCCGGGGCAGTATTCTCCGGGTATCTCCCCCACGGCTGCGTCCACACCAACATCTTGTAGTGCCCGGGCGAAAAGCTCGCCGAAAAGTTTGTAGCGTAGGTTGCTGCCGGTTTTCGCATCGTCAGCTGGCTGAAAATGGTCGATAACCAGGCACCCCGGGTGGTAGGCTGCCGCATGCCCACCAACTTTGCGGACGAGCACGTTAAAACCCATGTTTTTGCAGGCGGTAACGGCTTGGGCAAAGCCGGGGTTGAGTTCGTCACGGCGTCCAAAGGCAACGGTGGCTTCGGGCTGGTAGATGCGCAAAGTGGCGTTTCGGCGCCGGTGCGCAACCTCGCGCAGAATTGTGAGTGTCTCGTCGTAACGGGCAATGATTCCACCGGCTGTTTCACCGGTTTCGCGTAGGATATCCACGGGTTCAAGTGTACCCGTATTCGCTACAGGTAACGGTTCTGTTCAAAGAACCAGTGGGTTTATTGTGTCTCTTTATGGTCAGCTATAAGGCTCGTGGCGGGTGAACCTTGCCTGCCGGGTAACTCTGTGTGGGTTTTAGTGACATAACGTCAGACACACTAGTGGTTTAGCTACCCCTTTCTCCCTTGACCTGCCAGGGGTATGCTTATAGAGAACAGGAAAAACAGTATCGCAAATTCCCACATAAAACCACCTAAACACACGCATCGAACCGCGTAAACATATAGACCATACTGGTCCGAAGGAGAACGCCATGAGCCAGAAACCGGAGGATTCGCCCAAAGAATCCACGGCTGCACCAGATACAGTACCGGGAGCCTCCGCACCCCCGCCGCCTCACACGACGGGTGCGTCACAAGAACGCACCATTCTTGCACTAAAAGTTGCGGCCATCGTCATCGTCACCTTAGCTATTTGGTTTATTCCCGTCCCGCCCGGGGTAGACCCGCGCGGTATGCACATGGCAGCTATTTTTGTTGGCACCATCCTTGGTCTCATCCTCCAGCCGCTGCCTACCCCATCCATAGCGCTCACTGGTTTAGCCATAGCCATGATTACCGGCACGATGACAGCTAAAAAAGAGGCGCTCGCCGGGTTTGGCAACTCCGCCATATGGATTATTGTTGCGGCATTTTTTATCGCCGACGGGTTCCTTATCACCGGTTTAGGCAAACGCATCGCTCTTCTTTTTGTGTCTCTTCTGGGTAAGTCTTCTTTGGGGCTCTCCTACGGTATGGCTATTACCGATCTGGTGCTTGCCCCAGCCACCCCATCCAATACGGCCCGCGCAGGTGGGGTTATCTACCCCATCATTAAATCCCTTGCTGAGGTGAATGGCTCCACCAATGAGAGCACGGAATCGCGCCGGAAACTTGGTTCTTTCCTGCTCATGACAGAGGCCCAGGTTAACACGATCACTTCAGCAATGTTTCTTACCGCTATGGCTGGCAACCCGCTCGCCGTGAAATTCGCGCAAGATAAAGGTGTGCACCTGGATTGGGGAACATGGGCGTTGGCTGCTATCGTCCCCGGTCTAGCCGCCCTCATCGTGCTGCCGTGGGTGATGTCGAAGATATACCCTCCCACCATTAAGAAAACCCCCGATGCCCCCGCACACGCCAGGGAAGAGCTTAAAAGCATTGGGCCGATGACCCGACCTGAGTGGATTATGCTTGGCACCTTTATAGTGCTGCTTATCCTGTGGATCGGAGGCTCCAGCCTGGGGGTGGATGCTACGGCGGCCGCATTTTTGGGTATCGCTATTCTGCTCGTTACCAAGGTACTTACCTGGAAAGATATGGCGGCTAACTCAAGCGCCTGGTCCACGCTTATCTTCTTCGCCGTGCTGGTAGGCATGGCCGATCATCTCAAAACCCTTAAAGTGGTTGAATGGATCGGCGCATCCGTCGCCAGCAGTGTGGGTGGAATGGCGTGGCCTTTAGCGTTTGGTGTCCTGGCGCTCGTATACTTCTACATCCACTATTTCTTCGCGTCTAATACCGCGCAGATTGTGGCGCTTTATGCGGTCTTCCTCGGTGCAGCTATTGCAGCAGGTACCCCGCCCATGTTTGCGGCACTATTCTTAGGTTTCGCCGGTAACCTGATTGGCGGCATCACCCACTACGCTTCCGGGCCTGCCGGGGTGTACTTCGGATCCGGGTACATTAAGACCGGCGAGTGGTTCAGGCTGGGCTTGATTGCCTCGGTCGTGAATATTATTATCTGGGGTCTCATCGGTACTGTCTGGATGTTCTCCCTCGGGTACGGGCGGTAACAGCCAACCCCACCTTTATGCAACTGTGGCGGGCACCTTTGAAGGTGCTCGCCACAGCAGTCTTTGAAGCCCAGACCCTACTTACCAGCAGCCGCTTTCTGAGCTTCTTCAGCCTCAGCGTAGTTCTCAAAAACATAGTCAATATACGCCGTGTCAACGGGCTTAGCGCCCAGGGCATCAAGCCCCTGCGTCAAAGCCTGTTCGTATTCCCGCTCATAGCGTGCCTCGCACCGTTCAACCGCCTGTTCTTTCTCAATGGTTAGCCGTACCGCATTAATGCTGTACCCGTTACGGCTCAGATAGTCTACAAGCTGCTGCGCCACAAAGCCCGGGGTGAATGTTGCCTCCAGGATCAGGTTCATCCCCTCATCCGCGAACGTGCTCAGAAGAATACTCCCCAGTTTCGCTGAATCTTCACGGGCGATCGTCGCAATATCCATGGGGAACAGCTTATTCCCCTGCTTCTCAAATTCACGTGCGGGCTCAGGTTTTAGAGCCTCATACCAGCCTTCGGCAAGGTACTGCCGCAAAAATGCCCGGTCAAGAAGCTCGGGGTCAATCACTATATAGTCTTCGTTCCACCCCTCAATGGTGTTCGCAATGTACTCGCTTTTACCCGACCCCGGGGCGCCCACCACCACATGCGCTTGCCGCTGCGCACCGGCGCTGGAGAACATCTTGCGGTAAATCGCCGTGACGTGCCCGAAAAGCTCTCGTTCCTGCTCCCACTCTTCAATCAAATCAGCAGGCAGCGGTAGACCTCGCGCGGCGAGCGCCTGCAGATCGGTGGGGTCAATGAGGTTCTTATAGAACGCCATCACCAGCTCGTCGTAGCTGCCAGGCATAAAGAACCGGAACTCGTGGTACGGGTTCCACTGGGCGTGTACGTTGTAGTCCCAGCGGGTCAGCTCGTCGGCCAGCTGCTCGTTGGTCAGGGCGCCAATAGCGTAACGGGTGCAGATCTCCTCGGGGCCAGCACCCGAAAAACCAGGTTTCACAGGTCGCACACCCGGCAGCGCCTGCATATTGGTGTTCAGTTCTTCTTCGCTAAACCCGGCGCTCTCATTCGCCTCCTGCGGAGACATACCCGACTCTATCTTGTTTTTGAGGACGCGGCGGGAGTCCAGCTGTTGCAGATTTTGCCGGTACATGGCAATTTTTTGGGGGTCGAGAGCCACCGTCGGCGCTCCTTTCAGGGTCAAAAAATATCGGCGAAGGTGCGTTTGCCGTAGCCGGTGCCGCACCCGTTGTTAAAGCATAACCGAGGCTCCGAAGTATTACCTACACGCCCGGTGTAGGTGGTCACGAAATCACGCCTGGGGTAGGCTTTAAATCAAGGCTATTGTCACACGCATCCGCGGGTTCTGCCGCGCTACGATGGTGTTCTTATCGGGTGCGTCTACCGCTGCAGAAGGGCTCCTCTCATGCATCAAGAGCAGAACATTACTCACACCCTTAATACGCAACCTATCCCCATGGTAAAACCTCATGCTGAGTTCCCGCCGGGATTTCTGTGGGGTGGGGCGACCGCCGCTAACCAGTGTGAAGGCGCCTGGGATAAAGACGGGAAAGGCCCCAGCATTCAGGATGTGCTTCCCCGCGGCGGGTTCAACCCGCGTACAGCAACTCCCACACCCGACAATCTAAAGCTTGAGGGCATTGACTTTTACCACCGCTATCCGGAAGACATTGCACTTCTTGCCGAGATGGGGTTTAAAGTATTCAGGTTCTCTATCGCCTGGTCACGGATTTTTCCGCACGGTGATGAAACGGAACCGAATGAGGCTGGTCTAGCGTTCTATGACCGTCTACTCGATGAGCTCGAAAAATACGGTATTGAGCCTTTAGTGACCATTAGCCACTACGAGACCCCTCTGCACCTTGCCGAGAAATATAACGGGTGGGTGAGCCGTAAGCTGATTAGCTTCTACGAGCGGTACTGCCGGGTGCTGTTTGAACGGTACGGGCACCGGGTAAAGTATTGGCTGACTTTCAACGAGATTAACTCAGTCCTTCATGTGCCGTTTATGTCAGGGGGTATTAACACCCCCAAGGAGCAGCTGACAGAGCAGCAGCTATACCAGGCGATTCACCATGAGCTAGTCGCTTCAGCACGGGCAACCCGGTTAGCACGCGAACTTGCCCCGGATGCGCGTATTGGGTGCATGATTCTGGCGATGCCCACCTATCCGCTCACCCCGAGCCCCGATGATGCGCTCGCAGCCTTACACGCTGAGCAAGCCAACTATATGTTTGGTGATGTGCATGTGCGCGGCGCCTACCCCGGCTATTTTATGCGTCAACTGGCGGATAAGGGTGTGCAGCTTGAGATCACGGAGCAGGACCGGCAGGATCTGAAGAACACAGTTGATTTCGTATCGTTCAGCTACTACATGTCTACCTGCGCCAGCGGCAACCCGGCACGCGGGGAGCGTGAGGCAGGCAATATGCTCGGCGGGGTCAGTAACCCGCACCTGTCGGCTTCGGAGTGGGGCTGGCAGATTGACCCGGTGGGGTTGCGCATCGTGCTGAACCAGTACTGGGACCGCTGGCAGAAACCGCTCTTTATCGTGGAGAACGGTTTAGGGGCTCGCGATGAGCTGGTGGAGACCAACGGCGAGCTGACGGTGCTGGACGACTACCGTATTGAGTATTTGCGTGCACATCTGCTGCAGGTTCGGGAGGCTATTGCAGACGGTGTGCAGCTGCTCGGCTATACGACGTGGGGCTGTATCGACATGATTTCAGCCTCGACGGCACAGATGTCAAAACGCTACGGTTTTGTGTATGTGGACCGCAGCGACGACGGCTCAGGAACCTTGGCCCGGTACCGTAAGAAGTCCTTCGACTGGTACCGTCGTGTGATCGCCTCCAACGGGGCCGAGCTGTAGGGTATCCAACAATACACAAACAATCCCGCATATTTACTCATTAGTCAGGGCTCTTATATTGCCTTCACATTGATTAAGTATGCGGGATTGTGCGCTTATGGGGTGGTTATGCCTCAAGGGAGGCAACAATAATGAACGCACCGGCAATCACGGCACCGGGATGCAGGTTTTGCGCCGTCTCCGCAGGAAGAGCAATAGCCATCGGCACTACTGATTCTCCCAGAACATACCAGAATTCCCTCCCGGTCAGCTCATTGGTGCGCAGCTGCGCACTTTGAACAACCGCCGCGAACATTGCTACCGAGCTTGCCTCATCCCCCGTGGCATCCCCGCTGTGCAGCGCCAGAAGCCACGGTGATTTCAGATGTTTCGCGTCTAGGGTAAGGCCATCATGCTCGGACTGGGCCTGCTGATACTCATCCTCCGAAGCATAGACCACAACCTCAGCGCCAAGAGCGGCGGGTCGTACCGTCACCTTATTCGGCTCGGTCAGGGTAAGGGCCGTGGGGTTATCCACATACGCGAGGAAGCGGCCTTCACGGTCTCCGCCCTCCAGAAGGTCAAAGTGCGCCAGGTTATGCGAGACACGGTACCCCTGCGCCGGGTAAGCGTGTGGGCTCTCTAGGTTCGCATCAGTGTATTCCGTGCCGTCTTCCGCCCTGCCAAAAGCCACCTTCGCACCGGACGGGTCGGTGTACACGCCCCAGGATGCGCCAGCGGGGTCATCAATCACAGGAACATTTCGTCCCGCTAGGCGTTCACGGGTCTCAGCGACGCTCTCATCAATGCCGATCGCGTGCAAATCTGGTTCTGTGCTCATCTGTTTTCCCCTTCTAGTAGCGGGTTTCCGTGAAAAGTTCCTTGGGCAGCCTCAGCCCATCCGCACCATATAACGCGTGCGCCTAACAAGTATTTCCGTCTCGTTTAGTCTACCTGCATATCGTGCAGGCTGGTTGAAACAAATTCCCACCAGGTGGGGGTTAGACCAGCCGCCGCTGCGGTGCGTTGTGACAGTATGTGTGATGGGCTTGTCCCGTAAAACGGCAGGTACCCTTCTGCGAGTACAATACGAGCCACCTCACGGATCATCCGTGAAGCCAACCCGTAGTGCCGAAATTCTGGAAGCACGTCCACACCTATTTGACGCATGAGCGGCGAGTCATCGCTTGCACCTACCAGAGCAATCGGATCGGCTGCCTCCGTCTCCACCCCGTATGCGGCTAGTACTGTTACGTCGGGGCGGCAGCAGCTGAACCCCAGGGCGTTTGCGTACCGGGCATCCCCGCGAAAACGCTCGCACTGTTGCGGGGTTAAAAACTCAAACCGCACCGGCAGCTTGGTGCCCGCAGTATCTTCCGGGCTGGTTTCGATAGCTGCCGCTGAAGCATTGGGGGCGGTTACAATACTGTGCTCCCCCGCGACCTGATCGTATAGTGCATGGCGAAGAGATGCGCTATCAACACGACGCATCATGCCGATCCCCGGAACAGCACATTTCACTTCCTGAGCGGGAAGATTTTCAGGTACTACTGACTCCAGCAGCGCACGCGTGGGCGTGTAGTAGATACTGGTTCCGCTCACCTGCTGGCTGTAGGGGGTCAGAAGCTCGTTAAGCTGGCGTAGCTGGGCGTAATCACCCAGCCAGTTTGGGTTATCCCCCGCCATATACTCGCGGGCTTTTTCAAGCACCCGCGGGTGCTTTGCGCACAATAGCCCCACCCCGGCATAGTTAGCGACTCGTAGTTCCCAAATATCGTCGTTGCGGCGGCGGGATGAGCCCATCTTATCCGCTGGCAGCTGCAGCTGCGCGAGTAGCCCTGCCCCCTGTCCGTGAGCCTTAGCGACTGAACCGTGCGGCAAACAAAAATCGGCTTCTAACTGGGCGGCGATCATATACCGGGCACGGTCGCGTGTGGTGACGGCACCACGTGCATGTGCGGCGTTCACAGAACCTCCTGGATAAAATGGCCGGTGTGTGAGGAAGCGACCCCAGCCACAGACTCGGGGGTTCCTTCGGCAATTACGGTACCCCCGCCATCGCCGCCTTCCGGCCCCATATCAATAATCCAGTCAGCGCATTTAATCACATCAAGGTTATGTTCAATAGTGATAACAGTGTTGCCCTTATTGACAAGCGACTGCAGAACCGCCAGCAGCTTCCGGATATCCTCAAAATGCAGCCCGGTAGTCGGCTCATCCAACACATAGATAGAACGACCATTAGAACGTTTCTGCAGCTCGGCCGCCAGTTTCACACGCTGCGCTTCACCGCCCGACAACGTAGTGGCAGGCTGCCCCAACCGGATATACCCTAGACCAACATCCACCAGGGTATTTAAATGCCGGGCGATAGGGGTAAAAGCCGCAAAAAACTCGGCGGCTTCCTCTACCGGCATTTCAAGCACATCGGCGATAGTTTTACCCTTGTAGTGCACCTCAAGGGTCTCACGGTTGTAACGTTTGCCGTGGCAGGTCTCGCACGGTACGTACACATCCGGCAGGAAGTTCATCTCAATCTTGAGCGTGCCGTCGCCTGAACAAGCCTCGCACCTGCCGCCTTTGACGTTAAACGAAAAACGCCCAGGGGTATACCCCCGTATTTTTGCCTCGTTTGTTTCGGCAAAAAGCTTACGAATATTATCAAATACGCCTGTGTAGGTTGCGGGGTTTGACCGCGGGGTGCGCCCAATCGGGGACTGATCCACATGAATCACTTTATCAAGGTGTTCAAGTCCCTCAATTTTCCTGTGGCGCCCCGGCACTTGTTTCGCGCCATTGAGCTTATTAGCCAGCGAGGTGTACAGGATGTCGTTCACCAGAGTGGATTTCCCCGACCCAGACACCCCAGTGACGGCGGTAAAAACGCCCAACGGGAAAACCACATCCACATTCTTGAGGTTATTTTCGCGCGCACCGAACACTTTCACACGTCGTTTCTTATCCACCGGCCGGCGTGTTGCAGGTACCTCAATCTCACGGCGGCCCGCCATATAGTCACCCGTGATCGAGCGCTTATTCTTGAGGAGCTCATCGTATGTGCCTGAGTGCACCACCTGTCCCCCGTGCTCACCTGCACCGGGGCCGACGTCCACTATCCAGTCTGCCTCACGCATGGTATCTTCATCGTGCTCCACCACAATCAGGGTATTGCCCATATCACGAAGCTTCGTCAGGGTGTCAATCAGGCGCCGGTTATCCCGCTGGTGCAGGCCGATGGACGGCTCATCCAATACGTAGAGCACACCAACCAGTCCGGAACCGATCTGGGTGGCTAAACGGATGCGTTGCGCTTCGCCGCCGGAGAGCGTGCCAGCGGCGCGTGAAAGGGTCAGGTAATCAAGGCCCACGTCCAGCAGGAATTGCAGACGCGCGTCGATCTCTTTAAGCACCTGCTCAGCGATTTTCATTTCACGTTCGCTAAGGGTCAGTCCGCGCATGAACTCTAGGGCTGTGCGCAGGGGCAGTTCGGTTACTTCCGCAATGGATTTCTGCCCAACTTTTACCCCTAGGATAGTGGGATTCAGACGCGCCCCGCGGCAGCTGGGGCACGCCACCTGACGCATGTACTGTTCGTAGCGGTCACGCGCGAAGTCTGACTCAGTCTCTGCATGTTTGCGTTTAATGTAGGCTTTGACCCCTTCAAATCCGCTGGTGTAGCGGCGTTCGCGCCCGAATCGGTTACGGTATGAGACTTCGACTTTAAAATCTTTTCCGCTCAGGATCGCTTTCTGCACTTTGGCGGATAGCTTATTCCATGGGGTGTTAAGGTCAAACCCAAGTTCTTCACCCAGACCGGCGAGCAGACGTAACCAGTATTCGGTGGTTGCTTTGCCCTGTGACCAGGGCGCAATAGCGCCTTCGCCGAGGCTCAGCTCGGGGTTGGGGATCAGCAGCTCTTCGTCCACTTCGAGACGGGAGCCGATACCGTCGCACGCTTGGCAGGCACCGAACGGGGAGTTAAACGAGAAGGCGCGCGGCTCAATTGTGTCGATTTGCAGGGGGTGGTTATTGGGGCAAGCTAGGTTTTCGCTGAAACTGCGGGTACGCTCGGGGCTGTCTTCCGCCTCATCTACAAAATCGATAAGTAAACGCCCGTCGGCAAGCCGTAGTGCGGTTTCCACCGAGTCAGTCAGGCGCTGGTTAATGCCGTCTTTAATGACGATGCGGTCAACGACCACCTCGATCGTGTGTTTGTACTGTTTGGCCAGTTTCGGGGGGTCGGAAAGCTGCACTGTTTGCCCGTCTACTCGGGCGCGTGAGTACCCTTGGGTTAGCAGGTCTTTGAAAAGATCGACGAACTCCCCTTTGCGTGCAGATACGACGGGGGCAAGCACCTGCACGCGGGTACGCTCAGGGTACCCCATGAGGGTATCAACGATCTGCTGCGGGGTTTGTTTAGTTATTTCTTCACCGCATTCTGGGCAGTGGGCATGCCCTACGCGCGCCCACAGCAGACGCATATAGTCGTAGATTTCGGTGATGGTTCCTACAGTAGAACGTGGGTTTTTTGAGGTAGATTTCTGGTCGATAGACACAGCGGGTGAGAGCCCTTCGATGAAGTCTACATCCGGTTTGTCCACCTGTCCTAGGAACATGCGGGCGTATGAAGAGAGCGATTCGACGTATCGGCGTTGTCCCTCTGCGAAGATCGTGTCGAAGGCCAGCGAGGATTTTCCGGACCCTGATAGCCCGGTAAAGACGACCATCGCATCGCGCGGAATGGTAAGGTCTACATTTTTAAGGTTGTTCTCGCGTGCTCCCTGCACACGAATACTACTTAGATCGTTAGCGCGCGGTGCAGCAGGCACGCTGGTGCCGGGGCGAGGGGACATCGGCCATCCTTCCATTACTATCGAAATAATATTCTATCAGCCTTTGTCCTGGTCACGGGGTATTTCGATACGGGCGGAAGAGCCTGTGAGAAACTCATACGTTCGCAGGTATGTACAGTGATACGTGGTTCTGCCCCAAGCTCAAGAGCCCTCAGTACCTTACACGTACCTCCCCTACACTTAAAAGTATGAGTACTTATCCCGAATCCACACTGCTGTTTGAGAATCCTGAATTCACGGTCCGCGCATTGAGTGTTTCTGAGATGGATAATAGCGTCTACCTACTGACGATGCGCCACTCCGGTGAACAACTGCTCATAGACCCCGCAGATGACGCCGAAGCTCTCTATGCGTTTACCCTAGACGCGCTACTGCATGACTGTCCTCATCTTGAACTGACTGATGCGCAGGATCATCGCGTGCGCGTCATAGAGTCTGAGGCCGATTTTGAGGCGGTGCGGCAACGTGCGATTGGCGTAACGAGCATTGTAGTAACCCACGGGCATTGGGACCATATTCGAGCGATTAACGGTCTTGAGAAGTTCACTGGAGCCATCACCTCAGCTGGCGCGGAGGACATTGAAGCGATTCACGAGCTGGAAGGCTTTAAGGTGGAAGAGTCGCTAATGGGTGGTGAGACATTCGATTTTTACGGCAGTGATACTGTGGTTCGGACTATCTCAGTTCCTGGGCACACCCCTGGGTCGATCGTGTATGTTCTTGAAAGTGTGTGGGAAGATGGTTCGCCCGCCACGCTCTTATTTACCGGGGACGCACTTTTTCCAGGTGGTGTTGGCAAGACGGATTCTCGGCAGCAGTTTGGCGAGCTTTTCGCAAACGTCCTGGAGAAACTTTTTGGCGCTTTTGATGACGACACGATTGTGCTTCCTGGTCATGGACGTTCCACGACTCTTGGGGAGGAACGCCCCTATCTGGAGGAATGGGGCGAACGGGGCTGGTAGGAAGTCGGCAGATAATCTGTTACGCAGTGCGCGATTAGAGTCTAATGCCTAAGTTCTTCTCTATTGTGCATCATTGCGCTCCTACCGAACACAAAAAGAAACGACCACGCTACCTTAGCGTGGTCGTTTCTCGATGCGTAGAACACATCTATCACTCAGCTCAAACACAAGCAATCCAAAGATCTATTCAAAACCTACGATTACCTGATGACATAAGTGTATATGAATTTTGGGCGCTTTTTTTGGGGTGTTTTGCCCCGATTGGCAGGCTCATGGCCCATAGACAGAGTTTGTAACCGTTTCGTTATATTCACCCTGTCCATAACAAGGTTTTTTAAGTACCAATTTGATTATTGGCGATTTTTTAGTGACCTAAATCATGTAAATTTTTTTGGCGTGTATTCGCCTTGTTCGACGGCCTATTGTGATTCCTTCAAGATTTGGAACCGCCTCTTTCCAGGTCACCATCCCCCGGAAACGCCCGGTATATCGCGGTTTTTGAACCAGCAGTCTAAATTGCCAGTATTTTTATCAAGCTAAGCACAACCTTTAAAAATTCCGATCCAACAACCTGAAAATCAGCAAATTTAAGGTGCCGCACGGTTACAATTGGTCTGTTTTTAGGGGTCTACCAGAGCATCTGAATCTGCGCCCCAAATCCCCTAGTCAATACATGCTCAGCCAATCAATACACATTCTCTATTGACACCCATTTATTCCCCCGCAGACAGCTATTTTTTCCTGTGGGGAACATTTCAAAAAACCTCATCTGAAAACTACACGTATGTAGTTTTATAGACTGAGCCCCGCATCTGGGGTCATATTCTGACCCAGATGCGGGGCTCACCAGCACGTACGCTGCTGCTACTGCCTCTTAGGAGAGACCAACCATCGTACCGTTTTCATCGAATCCAATGCGCTCAGCTGCGGGGCTCTTGCTCAACCCAGGCATGGTGCGCATCGTACCGCAAATTGCGTACACGTAACCGGCACCAGCTGCCAAACGAACCTCACGCACCGGCAAAGTCCAGCCGGTGGGTGCGCCCTTCAGAGAAGCATCTGAAGAGATAGACAGGTGGGTCTTGGCAATCACCACGGGCAGGTTACCGTATCCCAAATCAGCGAAACGCTTAAGCTGCTTAGCGGCGGCGGGAGCAATCGAAATACCGTCAGCACCGTACACCTTGGTAGCGACCTTCTCCAGCTTCGTTTCCAGCGAGTCCTCAAGGTCATAGGTGAACTTCAGCTCCGAAACATCATCACATGCCTCAGCAACCACATTCGCCAAATCGACAGTGCCCTTACCGCCTTCGGCAACGCCACGGTGAATAGCCACACGGGCACCTGCTTCTTCAGCGATACGGCGAATAGCCTCATGCTCGGAGTCGAAGTCGGTGGGGAACGCGTTAATAGCGACCACAGGCTGCACACCAAAGTTACGCACAATCTCAATGTGCTTCTTCAGGTTTGCAGCCCCTGCCTCAACATCTGAGGGGCTTTCCTGCAGCATACCGTCGGGAAGAGGCTTACCGGGAACAATCTTGTACAGCCCGGAGTGCGACTTCAAGGCACGCACCGTTACAACCAGAACCGCTGCATCAGGCTTCAGCCCGGAGATACGGCATTTAACGTTAAAGAGACGTTCCGCGCCCATGTCAGCGCCGAAGCCTGCCTCAGTAATCACGTAATCCGAATATTCGAGACCAACATAGTCCGCCACGATTGATGAGTTACCGGTGGCGATATTACCGAAGGGGCCCGCATGGATAAGCGCCGGGGTGTGCTCGAGAGTCTGCAGCAGGTTCGGGTTAATGGCATCAGCCAGAATGACTGCCAGGGCGCCGTCAGCCTTCAAATCGGCGGCGGTAACAGCCTCACCGTCATAGTTCAGGCCCACAACGATCTTCGCCAGGCGCTCACGCAGATCCTTGAATGAGGTTGCCAGGGAGAGAATCACCATGATTTCGGAGGCGCTGGTAATATCGAACCCGGTCTGGCGGGGTACGCCGTCAATACGTTCGCCCAACCCGACTACAACGTTCCGCAGGGAGCGGTCATTAATGTCAATGACCCGGCGCCATTCGATAGCGCGCGGGTCAATGCGTAGGTCGTTCCCCTGGTGCAGGTGGTTGTCGATCATTGCGGCAAGCAAGTTGTGGGCTGCGGTAACAGCGTGGAAGTCGCCGGTCAGGTGCAGGTTCAGCTTCTCCATGGGCACGATCTGTGAGTAGCCACCGCCAGCTGCGCCACCCTTAATACCGAAGGTGGGGCCCATGGCGGGCTGACGCAGGGTGAGCATCGCCTTGCGTCCGGTCTGTGCGAAGCCCTGGGCCAGTGATACGGAAGTAGCGGTTTTACCTTCACCGAGTGGGGTGGGGGTCACAGCGGTTACAACAATGTATTTGGATCCGCGCTTACGTGCGGTCTCCGCGTTAGTGGTTTCGTCCAGAAGAACCTTCGCAACATACTTGCCGTAGGGTTCCAGACGATCCGCACTAATCCCGTTTTCGGCGGCGATTTCGGTGATCGGCTCAAGGGTAGCTGCCTGAGCAATTTCAAGGTCGGAAGGGAAAGGCTTGGTCATCATCGTCCTTTGCAGTTGTAGCCAACAGTTCCTTTCCCATTTTATGCTTTAGCTCACGGATTGTCACCCATTATGGCTCTTATCTGTGAAGCTACAACACATTACTCTGGTCAAAAACCACATCAATCCCAGGAGGATTCCAAGAGGTACACAAACTGTTCCCCAGAAACTGAGCTAAAGCCAGCTCACCTTCTGGGGAACAACATATTGTATTAGTGCCTGCCCGAACACACTGTAAAGGATTATATGCAGGGGCTACATCGTCAGCAGCACCTTGGTCGCGGTACGCTGATCCATTGCCTCATAGCCCTTGGGGGCTTCGTCGATAGGCAGTTCCAGATCGAAGACCTTACCGGGCTCAATCTCACCCTTGTAAATCAGGTCAATCAGGGTCGGCAGGTATTTACGAACCGGTGCGGGGCCTCCTTCAAGATGAACTTGCTTGCCGAAGAGCACATCGGTACCGATCGAGCTGTCGTGGGGCACGCCTACGAAACCGATGTAGCCGCCGTGGCGTACGCATCCGAGGGCTTGGTCAAAGGCCTGCTGAGTACCCACAGCCTCTACAACACCGTGCGCTCCCACCCCATCGGTAAGCTCTAGAACCTTGGCGATACCTTCTTCACCGCGTTCTTCCACCACGTGGGTTGCACCGAACTGCTTAGCCAGCTCTTGGCGCTTGGGGTTGCGAGACATCATGATGATCTTCTCAGCGCCCAGCTGCTTAGCACCAATAACTGCGCCCAGACCAACGGCACCATCGCCAACTACAACAATAGCCTTACCCGGGCCGGCCTTGGCGGCGTCAGCTGCATACCAGCCAGTCCCCAGCACATCGGATGCCGCCATCAGATGAGGAATCTGCTCTGCGGTAGGGTATGCGGGAGTCTTAACCAGAGTGCCGTCTGCGAAAGGGATGCGGGCGTATTCCGCTTGGGTACCGTTTGAGCGCATACCAATGAAACCATCGCCTGCAGCAATGGCCTTAAGGCACCGTGAAGGGTAACCATCCCGGCAGGTTGCACACTCACCGCATGAGATGCAGAAAGAACCAACGACAAAGTCGCCAGGTTTGACGGTCTTAACATCGTCGCCAACTTCAATAACCTCACCGATATATTCATGCCCCATCTGCTGGTGGTCTACAGGCTGCGCGCCACGGTAGGGCCACAGGTCAGAACCGCAGATGCAGGATGCGGCAAGTTTAATAACGGCATCCGTGGACTCTAGGAGGGTGGGCATGGGACGGTCTTCTACGACGACCTTACCGGGTTCTTCCATAATGACTGAACGCATTAGTGCATTACTCACTCTCGGCTAGTTTTAGCGGTTTATTATTGATTGCTGTACAAGACTACGTCCTTCGAGCTGCTCTAGGGCAAGCTTAAACCTTCAAACCCGATATAAAACACATTCTAGATGCGAACCATACCTGTATCACGCAAAGGCACGGGATGCTGCAGGCCCTTATATTCAGCAGGTCCGTGAAATAATGAAGGAATGAGCTACACGGTCAAAGAGGTTTCTGAACGAGTAAATCTAAGCCCCCACACGGTACGCTATTACACCGACCAAGGCCTCATTCCCACCTTGCAGAGGGATGAGAAAGGAAACCGTGTTTTTACCGATGAATGCATTGGCTGGTTCGAAACTATCCATTGCCTACGTAAATGCGGTATGAGCATTGCAGATGTGAAGACGTATGTAGATTTAGGGCGTCAGGGAAGTAAGACAGCTCCTGAACGGTTGCGCATTGTGGAGCAGTATGCGCGTATTGCCCAGCAGCAGCTTATTGAAGCACAGCAACGGGTTGATTTTGTGCACCGGAAAATTATGTTTTATCAGGACCTGATCGAAAGTAACGATGGGTCCCGCATCTGTCCCCAATAGCCTGTGCAGCATTAGCTTCCGCAAAGATATCGGGGCTCACCATTGTGAAGGAGAGCCCCGATATTTCTCTACTGTGCATCAATCGGCCACGCTATACGGAGCATATGGATAAAGTGTTCGCCCCTAACTGTTCACCGTACGTACTGGGCACAGGTATATCGATAAACTAGTGGGGTGTATTACCACCTCCCCCACCGTTGTTTACAGCCAAGACGTGAAGAGGCTGAACCCGCAGTGTGTTGGCGTTTGCCGTGGTCTTAACTTTCACATGCTCCTGACGCATAACTGCGATGCATGCAGTATGCCTGGTAGGGTTACTGCCAATGAGGGCAACTTTTAGCACACCATTTTCTTCAATAGTTTTAGCGTGCAGGCTCGTGCAAGAGTTAACTTGAGCATCGAAAGTAATTTCGTGGTCACCGGTTATATGATAGCCACTCCATTTAACGATATGCCCGTTATACAACCGCGTGGAGTCATCGTCGCTATCGCCTGTATGCGGCAGAGGGACAACGGGGATAGGGGTAAAGGATTGTATCGCCGGTGAAGAAGTGGCGGTGGAAGCATCGGTACTTGCAGAAGCACTAGGCTGTGTCGTTACCGTTGCTGTGTCCCCTGAAGTTGCGGAGGCGGCGGGAGCGGTCAATACAGCGGACCCTAATGCTAAAGTCAGGGCACCGATCCCGATTCGACTAGCGTAGCGGATGGAGGAAGTACGAGATTGTGGCATGGGCATCAGCTCCTTCAGGATGGAAAATTTTCAGTTTTAGATTATTATTTCCCTAACCTTAAAGTGAAGAGTTAAATACTGGGAATGTGCCGCATGTTCCCTGAGAACGTTTAACGCTCGCAAGAACCCGCCATATTGCTGCTTCCGAAGCATTATTATTTTTTCGTTTTATCCGAAGGCGTCAAGAAGACCGTGGCACCCCGCCTCTCAACGATGGGATGCCACGGCCTGCGCATAAAAGGCAGAGAGGAGCCAGCCCTACGGATTACTCCCCGTACCTTAATGAGCCTTGCAGCTCAGGCCCTTACGCAGGAGTAATCTTCTTATTAAGATGCACTTGCGACTTGGGCAGCTGCTGTACCTTGAGCGTAGATGCCTTAGCCTTAGTCTTGACCTTTACATCCTTGTAGAGCGCTTCCTCAGTACACCCATCAGGAGCGCCAAGGATAGTCCCTTCCACCAGTGCGACCTTCAACGTACCGTTCTTTTCTACGACCTCCGCGCGGACGTCGTAGCAGCTAGGGGTTCCGGTAATAACAGTGAACGTAATTTCATGTTCACCAGTCACCCGATACTCGATCCAGTTAGCAATACGCTCATCCTGCATAAACTTAAAATTCTCGTCATGCTTAGCTTCGCCGCTCACAACCGGTGAGTTATTTGAAGTTGACGAGGTCGCATCCTGCGAAGGCACCTGGGACGACGGACTGGCCGAAGGAGTCGCTGCCGATGCCCCGGGAACTGCAAGAGCAGATGATCCCAGCGCAAGCACTACCGCACTCACACCAAGAAGAGCAGTGCGGCGGGCAGATGAGGGGCGGGTCTTCAACATGAGTATCAGCTCCTTCAGGGTATAAAACTCTTCCTCTAAGACTAATATTTTCTCAACCTTAAAGTGAAGGGATAAAGATTAGAAATGTTCAGTAAGGTGCTGAGCCTCCCGTCCCCTACCCTGCTGCTGCGATATTATTTTCATCCACAGCTATTAAAGGAGACCGTGGTGTCCCATCAGTCAAAGATGGAATCACCACGGTCTGCTGTTTAGAGACAGCGAGAAAACCGACTCTACAGTTGAGGGCAGTTTCCTCATAATCCCCTAAGCACCTTGGATAGCTCCTTTATTGAGGCGCACCATGGATTCAGGCAGCTGCTGCACCTTAAGCGTGGAAGCCTTAGCCTTCGTCTTTACCTTAACCTTCACAATGCGCGCCTCTGCGGTGCAGGCATCGGGTGCACCAGGAATGGTGCCCTCTACTAGAGCAACGTTCATCACGCCATCCTTCTCAACAACCTCCGCACGGACGTCGTAGCACCTAGGGGTACCCGTGAGGGTGGTAAAAGTGATCTCGTGTTCGCCGGTCACCTTGTAATCAGTCCAGTCGATGATGTTCTCGTACTCCAAGAACTTAAAATTCTCGTCATGCTTAGCTTCGGCGCCCTCATTCGGAGAGCCATTATCTTTCGAAGGTACCGAAGACGAAGCAGATGAAGAGGCATCCGCTGAAGCAGAAGCACTTGCCGAGGACGACGAACTTGCCGAAGAGTCTACTGCCGATGCTCCAGGAACTGCAAGAGCAGACGAACCCAGCGCAAGTACTACCGTGCTCACACCAAGAAGGGCAGCACGGCGGGCAGATGAGGGACGGGTCCTTAACATGAGCATCAACTCCTTCGCTCGAAATAACTTGCACTTTAACAGTACATATTCCTAAACCTTAATTTGAAGGTTTAAATCCTGTGAGTATGGTAAAAGCGAGCAGGGAAATGCCCCGCTCGCTTTTACACGTGCATAGTTATTTAAATAACGCTGCGGCTTTAGAAGTCCCAGTCTTCGTCTTCGGTATTCACAGCTTTGCCGATCACGTAGGATGAACCGGAGCCTGAGAAGAAGTCATGATTCTCATCGGCGTTGGGCGACAACGCCGAAAGGATAGCAGGGGAAACGTTCGTTACCGAGGCCGGGAACATGGCCTCATACCCCAGGTTCAACAGAGCCTTATTAGCATTGTAGTGCAGAAACTTCTTCACGTCCTCGCTCCAGCCTACCCCGTCATAGAGCGAGTGGGTATAAGCCACCTCGTTCTCATACAGCTCGTACAGCAGGTTGAAGGTGTATTCCTTCAGCTCTGCTTGACGCTCCGGGGTTTCCTTTGCCAGTCCACGCTGGAACTTGTACCCGATGTAGTAGCCATGAACAGCCTCATCACGAATAATCAGACGGATCAGGTCAGCGGTGTTAGTCAGCTTGGCATGCGCCGACCAGTACATGGGAAGGTAGAACCCGGAGTAGAACAGGAAAGACTCCAAAAGTGTGGAAGCAACCTTCTTCTTAAGCGGGTCATCGCCGATATAGTAGGCGAGGATAATCTTTGCCTTCTTCTGCAGGTATTCGTTCTCAGAGGCCCAGCGGAATGCCTCATCAATTTCCTTAGTGGAGCACAGGGTCGAGAAAATGGAGGAGTACGACTTTGCGTGCACTGACTCCATGAAAGCAATATTGGTGTATACGGCCTCTTCGTGCGCAGTAACGGCATCGGGAAGCAGAGAGACAGCACCCACAGTACCCTGAATGGTGTCCAGCAACGTCAGACCGGTAAAGACCCGCATGGTCAGCTCTTTCTCTTCCGCGGTCAGAGTCTTCCACGTGGGTACGTCGTTGCTCAGCGGCACCTTCTCAGGTAACCAGAAATTACCGGTGAGACGGTCCCAGACCTCAAGGTCTTTCTCGTCCTCTAAACGGTTCCAGTTAATAGCCTCAATTGGGTGGTCAACGAGGTGTACCTTTTCGCTCATATTTGTTTCTCCTATAGCGGATCAATGCCTTAGGGGCGTCTCATGTTTTTCTATTCTGACACAGTTCCTGCGCTCACTAGTTTCTCGCTCCCAGCTACTACCGTTATGAGCGCGCCAACTGGTTCCGTAAAGCTTAAGATAGCTACTGACTGAGGTAGTAGATCTGTGTGGCTGGGTCCCGTCGCAGCATCCCAAAATCTACCCCGTAGCGACGCACCAAAGCCGGATCTTCGGTGTACCGTCGTATGCGGTCATTCAGTTCAGACTCTGCAAGCCGCTCGGATTCTGCAATACTTTCGGTGATAATCCACCGCAGAAGGGCATCCTTATCCTCCGCACGGGATGGCCACCTCTGCACCCGTCCTTTAACAAGGAACCGTTGCACCCCCACAGTTTCTTGGCTCCGTTCGTGTTTACCCGCCAGTAAGTATTCGGTGAATACATCCGTCAGGATAAGGGAGCCCGCAGGGTCTTCCGTGACAAGCCCAACCGTTTTTAGACGGTCGATCAGTTTACGCTCACGCCGATTCGGCGACTCGGGTGCTTGCCCCAGAACAATCTGGGCATACATGCGCTGACAGTCAGAGTTAGCGAGTGCGGCGATTATTGGAGTGAGGTTCTGTTGCACCCTGGGTTGTTATCCTTACGTGTCTGGTTGGCTTCGGGGTGTAAGAAGATTCTGTCTTCTCACACCCCGAAACACGATACGGGTGAGTTTCGCTGCATTACAGCATGCAGGATACGCAGCCCTCAACTTCGGTACCTTCAAGAGCCATCTGCCGCAGGCGGATATAGTAGATGGTCTTGATTCCCTTGCGCCAGGCATAAATCTGAGCGCGGTTAATGTCGCGGGTTGTTGCGGTGTCACGGAAGAACAAGGTTAGTGACAGACCCTGATCCACATGCTGAGTGGCCACAGCGTAGGTGTCGATAATCTTCTCGAACCCGATCTCGTACGCGTCCTTATAGTAGTCAAGATTCTCGTTCGTCATGAAGGGTGCCGGGTAGTAGACACGCCCCAGCTTACCTTCCTTACGAATCTCAATCTTGGAGGCAATCGGATGGATTGAGGAGGTCGAACCGTTAATGTACGAGATAGACCCGGTGGGCGGAACAGCCTGCAGGTTCTGGTTGTACATACCGTACTGAGCTACATCGGCTGCCAGCTGAATCCAGTCCTCGCGGGTGGGAATATGGTGCTTGGCAAACAGTTCACGAACACGTTCCGTTTGCGGCTCCCATTCTTTCTCAATGTACTTGGCGAAGAACTCACCGCTGGCATACTTTGAGTTCTCGAACCCTTCAAATGTCACGCCACGTTCTTTAGCAATTTCCATGGAGGCGCGGATTGCATGATAAGCCACCGTGTAAAAGTAGATATTGGTGAAATCCAGTGCCTCTTCGGAACCGTAATGCACATGTTCACGCGCCAAGTAGCCGTGCAGGTTCATCTGCCCCAGCCCGACCGCGTGGCTCATGTCGTTACCGCGTTCAATGGAGGGGACGGAACGGATATCCGACTGATCTGAGACGGAGGTGAGCGAACGAATTGCCGTTTCAACAGTTTTTCCGAGGTTATCGCCGTCCATAGTCATGGCAATATTGAGCGAACCGAGGTTGCATGAGATATCCTTCCCCGTTTCCGCATACCCGAGGTCGTCGTGGTATTTCGAGGGCTTTGACACCTGAAGAATCTCGGAGCAGAGGTTACTCATAATAACCTTGCCGTCAATCGGGTTAGCCCGGTTCACGGTATCCTCAAACATAATGTATGGGTAGCCGGATTCGAACTGCACCTCAGCGATGGTCTGGAAGAACTCGCGCGCATTAATCTTGGTTTTACGGATCCGCGAGTCATCCACCATTTCCTGGTATTTTTCGCTCACATTAATATCCGAGAAAGGAACCCCGTAGATGCGTTCCACATCGTACGGTGAGAACAGGTACATATCTTTGTTCTCTTTGGCGAGTTTGAAGGTGATATCGGGGATCACCACACCCAGTGAGAGGGTTTTAATGCGGATCTTCTCATCAGCATTTTCGCGTTTGGTGTCAAGGAACGAGTAAATGTCGGGGTGGTGTGCGTGCAAGTACACGGCCCCCGCCCCCTGCCGCGCGCCCAGCTGGTTCGCGTAGGAGAAAGCATCCTCAAGAAGCTTCATAACGGGGATGACACCGGAGGACTGGTTCTCAATTTTCTTAATGGGTGCACCGGATTCACGTAGGTTCGTCAGAGCGAACGCCACCCCGCCACCGCGTTTTGAGAGCTGCAACGCCGAGTTAATGGAACGTCCGATAGATTCCATATTGTCTTCGATGCGAAGCAGGAAGCAGGAGACCAGCTCACCGCGCTGTTTCTTTCCAGCATTGAGGAACGTGGGCGTGGCAGGCTGGAAACGTCCCGAGATAATCTCGTCCACGATTTCCTCTGCCAGTGTCTCGTTGCCTTCCGCCAGCAGCAGCGCAACCATGCATACACGGTCCTCAAAACGCTCTAGGTAGCGCTGCCCATCGAAGGTTTTCAGAGCGTAGGAAGTGTAGAACTTGAAGGCTCCCAAGAAAGTGGGGAACCGGAACTTTACGGCGTAGGCACGTTTGAACAGATTCTTGACGAAGTCGAAGCTGTACTTCTCGAAGAGCTCCGGCTCGTAGTACTGGTTCTCAATCAGGTACTCGATCTTCTCTTCAAGGTCGTGGAAGAATACGGTGTTGTTATTGACGTGCTGCAGGAAGTACTGGCGTGCCGCCTGACGGTCTGCGTCAAACTGGATCTTGCCGTTTTCGTCGTACAGGTTCAGCAGAGCGTTCAGCTCGTGGTAGCTCATCCCCTGAAATTTTTCGGGGGTGGTCTTACCAGCGTGAGAAGCGCCGAGAGTTTCTAGCGCTGAGGGAAGTTTTGCTTCCAAAATTCTTCCAATCCTTCGTTCACTTTGTCTACGTCTGAGGGGGTTCCCATGAGCTCGAATTTGAAGAGCACCGGCACATCGCACTTTGCGGATACGATATCTGCTGCAATGCCAAAGAGAGGCCCGAAGTTGGTATTGCCTGCTCCGATAACACCCACCATGTTGCGGCGGTTTTCTTCAACGTTCAGGAATTTCACCACCTGCGGAGGCACGTTCCCCGCACCTTCCGGTTTACCGTAGGTGGGTACGCACAGCACATACGGTTCCTGGACGACGAGCGTGTCTTCACCGGTCCTTAACGGCAGGCGCTGGGTACGGGCATGAAGTTTTTCAACAAACTTGTGGGTGTTTCCAGAGATGGAAGAGAAGTAAACCACCAGTGGGGCCTCATCCCCTACCGGTGTGGTCGCTCGACCCTCGACGGCATCGCGGGCACCCAAGATGTACTCTCGGATCTCTGCGTTCTCGTCGGTGGGTTTCTGAGCGAGAGGGGTTGTCACTTTCTTCTCCTTGGATTGTGCCGCCGCAGGGGTGGCTGCTTATTACGCGGAAACCGCGATATCGGCTAGAGCGTTGATCCTATCGGGCTGAAAGCCAGACCAGTGGTCTTCACCGGCAATCACAACGGGAGCCTGCATGTACCCGAGGGACTTAACTTTTGCTAATGCTCGGTCGTCTTCGGTGATATCTACCTTGTGGTAGTTGATGCCTTTGGCGTCGAGGGCCCGGTAGGTCATGTTGCACTGAACGCACTGGGGCTTGGTGTACACGGTCACTACCATTGAAATTCTCCTTGTCGGCCCCGCAAGCGGCGGGAGCATTATTGCTGAATGAGTTGTGTGGTTACTTGTGCCCCGAAAGGCGGGGTGGGCGCCCCGTATCGCTCTCGTATTGAGGGAGCGTTGACGCCGATTCAGATTATCACCCGAACCGAGTATTAATACTACATGTAGTGTTAGAAATTTTTTTAACCCCAAGATGATGTGGTGCATCAATTTTTTCATGTTCGAAAAACCCACAGGAGCGCACGTTCTTCGCAGTGCCCCCACAGCTTATCCACACCCCGGCCAATAAGCCTTCCCGCGCCGTTGCACGGATACTTTCAGGTTATCCACATGGTGGGGTTTACTGTCAGTCTGGGAATCCCCATACCGTTTTCGCCTCTAATCTGCCGTGCGTCGTGATTTTACCGGGGTATGTGAGATTTACATCAGTTGTAATGCTTGATTTTTCTAGCACTCCCGCACTTCCGCGATTTTACGGGGAATAACGGGCGATATTCTCCGAGTTGAATGCTCGTTTTGAGGTCCGTACCAGTGGTTTAACTACACATATAAAGATTTCATAAAATTTTTACTGTCCTCCGGTGCTGACATAGCACCCCGTACAGTTGGTTAAGCAACTTAAAAACAACTTAAACCCAAATATGCCATTTTTCGCGCCGAAAAAACATGTAGTTCCATAACTTTTGAGACCTTTAGAGGCTCATTATTGGTACTGTTTCCTGCCGTTACAAGAGGTCTCTACAAGAGTGATTTCCCGCCAGGGTGGGTACCAGGCCGCCCCTATACGCCGTACGCTTTAGAGCAGGCCGCGTTGGCGCAGTTTGCGGCTGAGCGTATCACCGTCATTTGCTTCCATCCACAGCGGCGACTGGGTCATCTGTTGCGCCCGCTTATCACCCCATACTCGCCCTGAGGCCAGCACTGTCTCCCCCACCGTTAGGTTACGAATCATAATAGCCGCAACATTCTGGGGGTACCGCACTGCAAACCCGTTGTATATATCCGGGTCGCGCTGGCCGTCATCACCGATGAGGATCCACTGCATCTCGGGGAACTCGTGCGCCAACCTTCGTAAGGACTGTACCTTATGTTGGGTGCCAGAACGGAACCAGCGATCTGGCGTAGGCCCCCAGTCAGTGAGCAAGAACGTGCCGCGCGGATACCCGTTACGGGTCAGAAAACGACGCAGCGTTGGGGTGATATTCCAGGCACCAGTAGACAGATACATAAAAGGGGCCTGAGGGTGCGCAGCCCGAATCCGGTCCATAAGCACAGCCATGCCGGGGGTAGGAATACGTGCGTGTTCATCAATCACGAACGAGTTCCATGCCGCTACAAGCGGACGCGGAAGCATAGTAACCATGACTGTATCATCAACGTCAGCAATTACGCCGATCTTCTGCTCAGCAGGCACAATGTAGACACTGGTGACAGCAGCACGGGAACCAGGAACATACATAATAACTTCATGAAGCCCCGCTGGCAGGTCAATATCAAGCTTAACGTCAAGGACACCGCCTCTATCGGTGCGAACCTCATAAGTTCTTCCCGCGATAATAATGGTTACGGGAGCATCAGACATGGCAATGGATGTGAAGGCACGCCACCCGCGCATGGGGTTGTCCGTATCTTGAGTACCCTCAACCACATAGAGCAGTTTCTCAAACGCCTCAGTTTTATACAGGGCACGTGCCAGTATACGCACCCACCCGTTCTTGGCGCCGGTGGCTACCCGCCCGTACCCCTCTGACGGGACAATAATGGGCTCTTGGCCTTGGGCGATAGCGCGGCGTTCACGCCACCGATGCAGGGTGTCGCCCACCCGGTAACCAATGTTGACTGCCTCATCGGCGGCCTCGGTTACCATGGTGCGTAATTCGTGGGTACCCAGATTTTCCATACGTATTAGTGTTCCATATAGACACCCCATTTTTCTTATTTGGGGAAGATTATATGGTCGCGTCACTATAATATTGGGCGCTAGGATGTCTCCAAATGGGCAGAACACAGCCGCGCTCGTATCCTGCACAGGCAGTTGCGCAGGATACGAGCGGCAGCTGTTCAGTGTCTATAGTGTGTGCGGTTTTTGTGTGTGCGCAGGCTTTAAAGAATCGGTGGTGTACACACAACGCTGTGGGCTACGCGTTGGTTACCTGAGGAGCCCTAATGCGAGTGCTTTGACTCGCCCGAGGCACCAGCAGGTAGCTGATAGGGTCCTGAGCTGAGCTTCACCTGGCAGTAGGCCGAGCCTTTCCCTTCGGCCTGTTCCGAGTGGTGCACCGGGTGGTCTTCGCCTGTTACCTTAATAGCGCATTTAACAGTGTCTTGAGGATCGTCGGCGTAGACGGCCACCGAGATAGTTTTACCGGCTAGCTCGTGGCTATTAGAGGCGCCTACACGGTAGTACCCGGTTTTCTCGGTGAGTTTCTGCTCAGCAGAGTTCACCTCAATACCATCCTGGAAAAAGCGAACCTTACCCGCTTTGGCGTGGAAACCATTATGTTCGTTACCGCTAAGCACCTCAGCTGAGACAGTAATGTCCCCACGGTTTCCGTAATCTTGGGCGGGGGTAAAGGTAAGGCCGGGAGCAACTTCTGCGGAACACCCGGCTAGTAGCACGGCCGTAGCCGCGAGCAATACGATTTTCTTAGCCATGCCCCCATAGTATCAGCCAAATCACTATCAACCGGTTGGTGACACACAAGCACAAAACCGCCTGGATGAGGGCACACACGGGGGAGCTTTCTCACCCCGTTGAGAATCTTAGCTGAGGGAGTATACGGGCTATGCTTAGAAGTATGACCATTCACAACTCGTTATTCTCACGCCGCACGTTTGTAGTGGGCTCTATTATCCCGCTCATAGCGGGATGCTCCTCCAAGAATACCGTAGAGAATGCCGCCGAAACGAGGTTTATCGCAGCCCCCACAGGCACGCCCCATAGCGACGACGCTTCACCAACTGCTGCCGTGGACTCCCCCGAACCTGCAGAGCCGCCGGTGTCAAAAAACCCAATCGCTAAACCCCACCCGTGGAAAGATATCCAGTACCGTCTAGCTGGTGAAGGGCACTATGTGGCGTGGACAGTGGATGACGGCGCTAACCCCGAAACTGTGCGGGCTTACGCCGAGTTCGCGGCGAAAACAGGCACCCGCCTCACCTTTTTCATTAATGCCTCCTACACGTCTTTTGAGCAGAACCTTGATGTCCTTTTGCCGCTGGTGAAATCAGGACAAATTCAGATCGCAAACCACACCTATAACCACCCTAACCTGCTGAATCTTGATGATAAACAGGTGAAAGAAGAGTTCGTGCGCAATGAGGAAGAAATCATGCGGCTTTTTGGGGTGTCCTCAAAACCGTATTTTCGTCCACCCTACGGGTACTATGACGACCGGGTGCTGAAAATAGCCGCGAAAGCGGGGTTTTCACGGCCGGTACTGTGGGAAGGTACCACAGGTGATGAGGGGCAAACCACCCAACGCGTGGTGCTCAAACGTACTAAGAAGTATATGAAGCCGCAACGAATTATGTTGGGGCATCTTAACTACACCACTATTATTTCCCTGCTGGAACGTATTAAAGAGCTTCTTGACGAACGTGGACTGGTAACAGTTACCTTACGCGACTACTACGGCGAGGCCTCGGAAGAAGAACTAAAAATTGTCCGCGACGCTGAAGCCGAAGAAAAGAAGAAAGAAGAAGAGAAAAAGAAGCAGAAGGAGAAAGAGAAAAAATAAGAACGGTGAGCCTCAGCAAAGCTGCGGCGGCCAAACCGGCTGCTGCCGCGAGCGTTTTAAAACCATAAGGCGCTGACGACTCACAGCAGCGGCAGTGCGGGGAAGATTCTCCCGCCCCGCACTGCATGGGCTCAAGGGTTCATCATGGCATCATTGTGCGGATGTCTTCTCCTCCTGAATCCCACAAAGTACCCAAGTGTTGGTTTATCCTTTGGTGTTTATCCCCCGTAATAGTCGCGGAGAGTAATAGTGACTAACCCGCGTTCATCCAATAACGCTTTAATTTTGTCAAGTACCGCAATAACACCCGTATAGTTCAGATGCCCAATAAGAATAGTTTGCGGGTTCGCATATGTACTGGCATATTTATAGATCTCTTCAGATGTAATAGGGGAAGAGTCAGCCAGTGAACCGTACCATAGGGTGGGCCGGTCAAACCCGGCACGCGCAGCGGCATCCAATACCCGCCGATCGTAGTACCCGTAGGGTGGGCGGAAGTAGGGCTTTGAAGACATTCCAAAGAGGCGTTCAATCTCCCGGTCGTTCTTCTCAAGCTCCTCAATGATTCCCGCATCGTCAAGATCGGTGAGAGCCGCATGTGACCATGTGTGGTTCCCGATTTGGATCTGCCCCGATGTCACTAGGGGTGCCAACACGTCAAGGTTCTGCTCGAACGAATCATAAGAGCCGTTAATGAAAAAGGTGAGGCGGGTGCCTGTTTTCGCCGCAAAATCTGCATAGGCGCGCACCACTTCGGGGCTTTTACCATCGTCAACGGTCCAAGCGATGTATTTACCGTCACCGGGCAGCCCAACTTGCGGACCGTCCCAGGGGTACGGGGTGGGAACAGGGTTCGCAGAGACAGAGGCAGTAGGGCTGCCGGAGGAGGTTTTCCCATTCACGGGCACAGGTGGAGTTTGTCCCTGGGAATTAGCGGCATTATCTACAGTGTTCTGCGCGCCGAAACTGCACCCTGCCAAAAGTGGTACAAGAGTGCCGAGCACGAATGCCCTGCGGGGCACACCAGGCTGCGCAGATTCAGTAATAGTGCGGGGTGAGGAGGTATTGCACATAGGGAGTTTAGTCTTTCGAGGCATCGCCATGCACCGAAGGCCTGCGCACCAGTGCAACAGAGAAGGGTGATGGCGGGGTGTATAAGCTGAATGAGTTGAGTGAGAGGCAGAAGGCAGGAAGAAAACTATTTCCTCTTATTACCTTTTCCTTTGTAGGGTTCGCAGGCCACGCCGTCTCCATCACGGTCCAGGTGAGCAGCGTATCCAGGCTGGCCTTTATGGATAGGTGCCGCGCCAGCTGCACGGGCTTCGTCACAGTTCTTGTAGTACACTCCGGTATTTGCGGGAGTCTCAACCACAACAGGTTTCTGTTGCACAGGTTCCTGCTGTACCGGAGTTTGCCGAGCAGGTGCTGGGGCTTCTGTTGCTGGCTGAGTTTCTTCGGCAGGCACCGGTTTCTGTTCGGGCTCAGGTACCGGGACTTCGGGGGTGGGCTCGGCCACAGGTGTTACCGCCTCCGGGGTTTTAACAGGTTCAGGTGTGGGCGAGGCGGTGGGGCTAGGAGTTTCCGAAGGTGAAGGACTCGGCGACTCTGTAGGCGAGGGGCTGGCAGATGTACTGCGTGCCGATGATGAAGCAGATACTGAAGATGGCGTTTGTTCTTTGCGAATATTGCCTGCGTTGCTGGAACACCCAGCAAGAAATACGGTACCGAGAAGCGCTACCGCAATAACTTGATTTTTCATATGGAATTATCCTCATTGACTGAGCGAGTGAGTAAGTGCTGAGCTGTCATTGCTCACCCCTAAGTCTATACGAAACCACCAGGTGCGGGAGAACCTCTCTGCCCCTAGCTCTAGTGCATATTTATTCTTTACTGGGAGCAGGATTTTAAGGTTTCTGAATGCTTTAGAATAGATGCAGAGCCATCGACGGTTCATGCACTTATCACTCAAAGTCTCAAATAACTTAAGGATTCCTATGTCTAATAAAACTGTGCCTCTCACCGAGGTGTATTCTGCCTATACACAGCCTTTAGAACCGCAGATTCTTGAAGAAATTCCGAAGAAGAAATGGGCCGCCATTACCGCTTTAGTGCTCTCACTCATCGCTTTCTTCACGGGCATTCTGGTGATTGGTTTTGTACCGGCAATCTTCGCGATCGTATTTGCCGGTATCGCCCTTGGACAGGTAAAAAAGGGTGAAGCCGAAGGCGCTGGCATGGCGATCGGCGCCATTATCTTTGCGTCCCTAGCGATTATCGCCAGTGTTGGAATAGTGATCTTAGCGCTTATTTCCAACCACTACACCGAGCAGCAGGTGATAGATGGGTGCACCTCCGGCAAGGGCACCTACACCGTGGAGAACGGGCAGAAAGTCTGCCATTATATGGGCTATGCCATGGACATGTAGTTCTCATATTTATGCATAAAGGCTCGGTAAAAACTGTCATACCGAGCCTTTATTGTATTTAATATCTCACTTGTGTTTCGCGTTATGGGAGCGCCGGGATACGCGTTGTTTATTCGCTGCTCTGTAAGGTGATAAGCCCAATCATCAACCTTACACAAGCCCTATCTCATCGACGCTCTCCAACACCGCAACCTGCATTTTGCGAAGCGCTTCAACATCCGGAAGGGTGTCGTCCTGGTCAATCAGATAGACGGTGTACCCGTCAATTGTGAGTCTACGCATAATTTCCAGAAGCATATGCTGGGCAACATCGTCCACGGAATAGACTCGCGTAACATCCAAAGCTATTTTCGTCCCCGTGTATTCGGTGTCCACAATTTCGCGGATAACACGCTCAGCACCCGCGAACCGGATCCTGCCTTGAAGCTGAATAACCTGAACCGTCTCGGCGCCAACTCCTACACGGTAGTTAGCGCGTATTGCCGAACGGGCAACGGTGGGAATGTTCATCACATGCATACCCATGTCTGAAGAAAACCGCTCAAATAGCGACACGCCGCGGACACTATTGCCATGTATATCAAGGCGAGGCGAGAATGTTGCCACCCCCAGCTGCCCCGGCACAGCACCAATGATTCCTCCGCCCACACCGCTTTTGGCGGGAATACCCACCTGCGTTGCCCAGTCGCCAGCGGCATTGTACATGCCGCAGGTGAACATTACGCTCAACACCTGACGCACTACCGTTTTAGGTACCACCTGCTCACCGGTAAGAGGCTGCTCCCCATAATTCGCCAGAGTAGCTGCCATCATCGCCAGGTCTTTTACAGTTACTTCAAGTGAACACTGACGCGTGTACCCTTCCACCACCTTGGCAGGGTTCTCGGTGAGGATATCGTGACTACGGAGCATATGTGCAATAGCAAGGTTACGGTGCGCATGTTCTATCTCTGAGGAATACACCGCCTCATCAATCTGAAGGGGGCGCCCGGCAAATGCTGAGAGCCCTTCAACTACCCGTTCCATCCGCTTCTCTGGACTTATATTTTCGGCTCCCACCAGCGAGTGGGTGGTGATAGCCCCAGCATTAATCATGGGGTTCAGCGGACGTCCCGACTCGTCCTCAAGAGATATCTCGTTAAAAGGCTCTCCCGAAGGTTCAACACCCACTTTCGCCAGTACCTTATCAAATCCACGATCAGCTAGAGCTAGGGCATACACGAAAGGCTTAGAAATAGACTGGATAGTAAACACTTCATTGACGTCTCCGGCGCCGTAAAGTTCCCCGTCAACCATTGCGATAGATGCCCCTAGTCGATCAGGGTTTACTCCCGCCAGCTCAGGAATATAGTTTGCGAGTTCCCCCGTTTTATCTGAGGCCACGCTGGCGAGCACATCGTTGAGGTAGCTTGGTATAGGGGAACGCATAACAGTTTCTCCTGATAGGCGGGTCGTTACTTTCGTACGCGGTTGGTTCGGGAGCCAGACTGCAGAGTACACGCATCCTTGTCATGACAAAATATCTGCCCGAACGTTGAGCTTCTTGAAGTGTAGCTTTTCCGCTTTCGATACTCCAAATATGTGCTTGTATACAGCCGTGAGGCAGCAGCATGAATCCATGCATAGACGGTTTTGCGTCTTTGCCGGGTGAGAATACACCATGTTTTTTCTGTCCCTGGTGTGCGGGCCAAGAAATTCTTCCACCCGACCCTTGACATACCGAATAGTCGGTTTTATATTGTCATTATGGCAGCAGATAAAACAGCAAATTCCAAGTCCAAGGGCCAGCTCACCCGGGAACATATCCTAGAAGTTGCCGCCCAAGTCTTTGCACAACGCGGCTATTCTGAAACCCGGTTAGACGACATTATTCAGGCCACCGGACTCACCAAAGGCGCCCTCTATTTCCATTTCCGTTCCAAAAGCGATTTGGCGTACGCCGTCATTGAAGACCACAAACGGCACTGGCTTGAACAGGGGATCCAGGAAATAGCTCAACACGATAACCCGCTAGAGCAACTAGAGGCGCTCAGTAACCTCCTGATTACTCTGGTGTCGCAGGGAAAAACCGACTGGAACATTGTTCGTCTCGCCGACCAAGTGCGCTCTAAGGAACCGACTGAAGACCTCATTAGCCCCCTTCAAAGCTGGGTTGATGTGGTGGCCGATATTATCGAACGCGGCAAGGCACAGCAAATATTCCACACAGAATTATCAAGCCAGGATGCCGCTGCAATCCTCGTTGGTTCCTTCGACGGCCTCAAAACTTCTAACGATGCTTTAGCCCAAGGAGACACCGAGAAGTTCAGACGCCAAGCTCACGCCTTAAACACAATGCTTATAGAGGGGCTGCAGAGGCGTTAATCTATCCTTCTCCCCTGCCTTCCGAAACCTTTCGTCTGTTCAGACGAACTTTTGTCCTAGTCCAAAAAAACTGATGATATGGAGTACTGTATGGCGACCCTCATTACTGGCGCTTCTTCAGGTATCGGCGAAGAATTCGCGCACCATTACGCCGCAGAAAAACACGACCTTGTGCTTGTTGCTCGCAGCGAAGACAAGCTGAATACTCTCGCTGATACGCTTCGTAGCCAGCACGGCATTCAAGTCACCGTCATTGCACTTGATCTGTCTGAACCGGATGCAGCTCAGCGGCTCTGGGAAGAAACGAACCGCGCCAGGTTAGAGATTGATGTGCTTGTCAATAATGCAGGGTTCGGAACCCACTGTGATGTTGCTGATGATAATCCCGACCGTTTGGAGCAAGAAGTACGTCTCAACTGCCTCACGCTAACAGGGCTGACGGCACGCTACCTGCCCACCATGCGTGAACGCAAAACCGGAACCATCATAAACATTGCTTCGACTGCGGCTTTTCAGCCGCTGCCCCATATGGCAGTGTACGGCGCGACCAAAGCATTTGTGCTGTCCTTTACCGAAGCGCTCTGGGCAGAAACCCGAAAAGACGGCATCCGAGTGCTCGCGGTCTGCCCCGGCCCCACCGACACCTCATTCTTTGAAATCGCCGGTCAATCCGCAACGGTCGGGAAAATGCGTTCCACCCGCCAGCTGCTAGATAGCACCCTGCAGGCACTGAAAACCACAAAACCCAGTTTTGTAGATGGGCTAGGAAACGCCGTTGTGGCACGGCTTGTCACTCGTGTAGTACCAAAACGTGCCGTCATGGCCATAGTCGATCAGGCGTTCCAGCGCCAACGCAGCTAACATACACGGTAACACAGGGCCGCTAGCCGGTGCCTTTAGCTAAAGCGCTAAAGGTACCGGCTAGAACTCCAGAAGCATCGCTCCAGTGCTACCGCCAGCATCAACGAATCCTAGCTTTTCGTAGAGCTTACGCGCGGGATTCCCTGCCTCAACACTGAGACTAACACCCCGGTCCCCTCGCACACGAGCAACTTCTATAACATCACAGATAAGTTCCGTCCCCAGCCCAACACCGCGCGCCTCAGGCTGCACGGACACGCCCAGCTCACCGATACCAGGAGCCACAAAACCATATCCAGGATTCTGCTGAGGTAAATAGAGAACCCTTGCAGTACCAACCCACTGCCCCTGTGAGGTGCAGGCAACCACACCATAATCTCCCCGCCGCGCATCCATAACGATGTACCGCACAAATTCGGCTGTGCCGAGAAGATCCTGCATGGTGAACCTCTCCCCCGGCCAGTTCAGATTCATCAGAGTTGATTCGCGCAGAATATCAATATCGCTCGATCGTAGTTTTTTCTTGTGTAAGCCCAGGCGTGTACTTGCCCGCTCAACTGCATCAGCCATTTACCTCACCACACCTATGCCTAGTATTTGTGCTCTATCACTCTACAGACAGATACCCTGCATCGTCTAGCGTCCCGCCGACACCCATTAGCACTCAGATCTCTCCTAAAGCCGCACAATAGTTGTTAGCAGCGTATGTTCTTTTCCAGCTCGCCTCTCACTCACTCTCAAGGGATGAAAAACTGTCTTCTTCCGCCTTAAGGCGGAAGTGTCACAATGCTTCACGCTTCTGAGTATTTGTCGGACTGTACAACAGGCACAAAAAATCACCTGGTCACATAAAACCAGGTGATGATTTGTGGAGATAAGGGGACTCGAACCCCTGACCCCCTGCATGCCATGCAGGTGCGCTACCAGCTGCGCCATATCCCCCTATTTAGTTCTGCCACCCTTTTGGGCAACAAGAAAATAATACACATGCCTGAGGTACGAATGCAAATCAGCACGGGCAGTATTCGCAAGACCACCCGCGAATACTGCCCGCCCCAAGGTGAGGAGAACGAAGTTTAGCTATCGGCTGGGATAATACGCGCGGCGTCTTCCTCAGTCTCACCAGCAATATCGAAAGGTGTCTCCGTTTTAACACCCAACTCAATGCGTGGAGCTTGAGACCATAAACGATCCAGCGCATAAAACTCACGATCTTCCTCATGCTGCACGTGAATCACAATGTCGCCGAAATCAAGGAGGATCCAGCGCCCGCTCGCCCGGCCCTCACGGCGTACCGGCTTCATCCCAGCCTGCTCCCGAAGAGCATCCTCAACCCCATCAGCTACAGCGTTTACTAGGCGCTCATTATGAGCTGAAACCACCAAGAACCCGTCGATCAGACCCATAGCGTCCGAGGCATCAACAGCAAACAGATCTGTGCCCTGTTTTTCTTCCGCCGCCCGGGCGGCAATACGCAGTGCCTCAATCGAGGCGGGTGCTGCGGTCATAGTTTCCTTTCGTATTCGCCGTCTCCGGCGGAGACCCCCTGAAAGAGGCACATGTTACTTCTGGCTGAGCACTATAAACAGGCCGATGAGGATCACCGCGATACACAAGACCAGCAGGATCAGGCTCAAAGGACTCCGCTTACGGGGAACGTCCAGATCATCCTCATACTCATCTTCATAGTCCACGGCATCCTGGGCCATGGTATTCGCAGCAGAGTAGCCCGACTTGGCAAAGCTATTGAACGTAGGCTCAGGCTGCTCTTCAGGATCTTGGTTGTGCTCCACAATGCGGCGCACCAACTCCCCTACCTTATCAGGGTCAAGAGCTACCGTCGGGTCGTCGGCGGTGCTATCTGCATACGGCAAAGATGCGCTGGCTGACTCGGGCGTCTGGCTCCCTGCTGCCTGCTGCGTGTACGATGCATCCGGGGCGGTCGGTTTCTCGGCGGCCGTACCCTTCTTCTTGTCTAGCACCGACAGGTCCAGCCCTTGTGCATCAACAGCAGAGACAGGTGCTGGCAGCTTCGTGGGCTTTGCCTGCTGTACATCTGCTGTCGCTGATGCGGCAGGGGCGGAAGGCTCGGACTTGGTGATATTAATATCGGGCTGTTTAGCCTGCACGAAGGAACTCTGCCCAACGGTCATGCTCGGCTTATCAGCCGCCGATACTGCCTCAGCAGTATTGGAGGCGCTGCTCTTGCGACCATCACCAGCAACATCTGCCGCGGTAAGACCGGTGCCGCCCGCCTCTGAAGTAGCAGCGGGAGCAGCTTCCGTATTAGCAGCTACCGGTACAGCACTTGAGACGGCAGAAGAACTGGTCTTCTGTGTCCCCGAGGCAGCGGCACTCTTCGCGGATTTTGAGGCAGAAGAGATCGACGTCAAGCTAATACCGCGCTCCTCCAGATCGGGAACCAAAATTGCGGTACCCGCACCAGGGTTAGAGGATTTGACGGTGTCCCAGGGATTATTAGGGTTCAGGGGTGCTTGCCGCTTTGAAGCCCCAACGGCCGAACCGATCTTAGCTTTTTCCTTCTGCGCAGCGCCAGAGGCTGTTCCAGCGTCCGCATCAGATTCCACCTTCGGCTCATCACGCACCAAATAATCATGCATCGGTAACGAGCTTGTTTCAGGTGCGGGGGCAGTAAATGAAGAGGTCAGCGGAATGTTCAAGGCGCTCAAATCTGAGGGGTCCTTGCTTGTACTCTTCTGCTGTTGCGGGTTCGGCTTAATAGCGTTCAGGCTGCTGGTCAGCGGCTCAGGCTCGTTCAGCTTATCCTCGTCGTTGGCGCTCATATCAATAGCACCCTGCGCGGCAAGAGCAGCGAAACGACGCTGAATTGAGAGCACACGGGGGTCGACCACCAGATTATTCACCACGGGGCCCATATGATCCACAGGCTCCGGAAGCTTACCGCGGCCCATAGCACGAATATACTCTGCTGCCTCTTCACGGTAACGAGCCAGACGACGTGGACCCATCATCTTCGTGGGTGGAGGAACCTCGATCCCGTCTTCAGTAACATAGGTCTCATAGAGGTAGGCTTCCTCTTCTGCGTAAGGCTTATTAGTGCCTTCCTGAGATTCAGTCATTCTAACCCTCTTCTTCCGTTACATAAACATTGTCTAACGCGCCCTGGGCGCTCGATCCCTCTACGGCTTCCCCACGCGGCAAACCCGCATCATAGGTTGACGTCGAATCGTCAGCGGAGTACAGCCCATACTTATTGATGTACTGTACCACTCCATCCGGCACCAAATACCAGATAGGTGCTCCGCCAGACGCACGGCGGCGAATATCTGTCGATGAAATCGCCATCGCAGGAATCTCAAGTGTAGTGATCTGTCTACCCTCCCCGACCGGCGGGTCAAGCTCATGGTCGGGGCGTGTGACCCCCACAAAGCTTGCTAAGTCCCACAGCTTATGCGCGTTGTGCCATGTCATCATCTGGCTAATCGCGTCCGCGCCAGTGATGAAGAATAAATCAGCATCGGGTCGTAACTGGCGTAATTCATTAAGGGTATCAAAAGTGTAGGTTGCACCGCCACGATCTATATCTATACGGCTGACCGTGAACCGTGGGTTTGAAGCGGTGGCAATCACAGTCATGAGGTACCTGTGCTCAGGATCGCTGACCCGCCGCTGCCCTGTTTTCTGCCAAGGCTGCCCTGTGGGTACGAACACCACTTCGTCAAGGTCGAACACAGCGGCAACTTCGCTAGCCGCCACTAAGTGGCCATGGTGGATGGGGTCAAACGTACCACCCATAACCCCCAGCCGAGTGCGGCCAGAAGTTCGCGGCGGAATCGATTCGATATTAATTCGAGAAGGCTGAGGTGTCACAGTCTATATAATCTTCCGGTTACTGACCGTGCCTCGAGTTGTATTCCTTGAGCAGCTTAGCCTCTTCATCATCAAAAGCTTCAGGTGTGTGGTCAGGACGAACAATGCCACGGCCGCTGTATGACAGGGTTATCAATAGAAGAACAGCAAAGACCACGGCGGCGATCACACCATACATGTAGGTGGGCAGGCCCAGCAACATACCGTCTGCATGCTCAGCACCAGCGCCGTGTGCAAGAATAGCGGTACTCACGTATGTGATGTCCTTTCAACTTAGGTAAAAATCCTCATATGTTTCTATGCTACCGTGTTGCGGCGAAAATCGGGTAAATCACGGGTATTGACTGCACAGTATTGGATGTGTATTAACCACGTTTTTGTATACCCATTTCCGTTATTAGCTCTTGATGTGAGCGCCGTAGCCTATTCGAGGGGCGCTAGCAGGCTTTTTCTGATGTGAACCTCACATAGATATGTGTCAAGAGGTAACATGTATGCCCCTAGCGAACACAGCTATTGTATGGCAGCTAATACACCGGGAGCCTACATTGGGTTACTCAGCATCGGGCATGTCGATTCCCTCAGTGGGGCGCTTCTCCTTCAACTTTTTACGGTATTCCACAGACTCGGTCCACACGCCCGCGATGCGTTCCTGCTCAAGCTCGGCGCGGGCCTCAGCCTTCGCATCCATGCGTTCCTTATATTCCTCACGTTTCTGCGCGCGGGTGGGACGAATAATCTCTTCAAGGCGAGTATCGGTACCGCGCGGAGAAGACAGAAGCTCAGCGCCGCCGACCATTGTGGGCTCCCAGTCGAAGACCACAGAGTTATCGTCCTCACCAATAACTACGGCATCCCCAGCACGAGCGCCAGATTTGAAAAGCTCATCTTCAACACCTAGCTTTGCCAGGCGATCCGCCAGGTACCCAACAGCTTCGTCATTATTGAAGTCAGTCTGCTGAATCCAACGTTCCGGTTTCTCCCCGATAACCCTAAAGAGCGGCTCAAGATTGCGCTCCTCACGGCGAATAATAAACTCTTGTTTCTTCTTAGAACGGAAACCTTTGGGCCGCACAACGGGGGCATCAGCCACAGGTTTATCATTTTCACTGGCACGTTTCTGGCGGTCTTCTTCAACAAGGTTAGCCATCGCGAATATAAGCGGTTTAAGCCCTTCGTGGGAGGCCGTTGATATCTCAAACACCCGATACCCCATCTTCTCAAAATCGGGTCGCACGAAATCAGCAAGTTCACGCGCCTCGGGTACATCAATTTTGTTGAGAACGATCATCTGGGGGCGCTCGTTGAGCGGCACGGTCACGCCAGCAGTGGGGTCCACCTCATAGTTTTCGAGCTCGCCGCGAATAACCTCAAAATCGCTCATGGGGTCTCGGCCAGGCTCCAGGGTGGCACAATCAATGACGTGCACCAGCGCGGAGGAGCGCTCAACATGGCGTAAGAAACGGTGACCCAACCCCTTACCTTCGGAGGCGCCTTCAATCAGACCGGGAACATCCGCAACGGTGTACCGAACATCACCTGCCTGCACAACACCCAAGTTTGGGATAAGAGTGGTAAAAGGATAGTCAGCAATTTTAGGGCGTGCCGCAGAGATAGCTGCAATCAGCGACGATTTACCGGCTGAGGGGTATCCAACAAGCGCAATATCAGCAATAGATTTAAGCTCTAGAACAATGTCAGTTTCCTCCCCGGGAATACCAAGGAGTGCGAAACCGGGAGCTTTACGTTTGGCAGATGCCAGCGCGGCGTTTCCAAGGCCGCCCTGACCGCCCCGTGCGGCAGTATATTCGTCACCCACATGCAGCAGGTCGGCAAGCACGTTACCGTCACGGTCTTTAACAACGGTTCCCTGAGGTACGGTAAGCACTAGGTTTTCGCCGTTGTAGCCGTGGTGCATATCGCCGCGGCCAATATCTCCATTAGGGGCGTGCTGGTGGGGGCTGTGGTGGTATTCCAATAGCGTGGTGGTCTGGTTATCGACACGCAAAATCACGTCCCCACCATTGCCGCCGTTACCGCCGTTGGGGCCGCCGAGCGGCTTAAATTTTTCACGGCGTACGGAAACACAACCGTTGCCGCCGCGACCGCCGGATACATGCAGGACCACGCGGTCCACGAATTCTGCCACGGGTGTTCTCCTTCTACATTTTCACGTGTGATGTGTTAGCGCGCCACTATGAGCGCGCAGGCACCGCCGTTACTGTTGGCGGTGGGCTACCGGTGTTTAAGCATACGGTAAGAGGGGGTAAGCCGTGAAGCCTACCCCCTCTTGCCTGACTGGCGCGAGTCTTACTCGGCGGCTGCCAGGATGTTAACGACCTTGCGGCCCTTGCGGGTACCGAACTCGACGGTGCCTGCTGCCAGAGCGAACAGGGTGTCGTCGCCACCGCGGCCAACGTTCAGGCCGGGGTGGAAGTGGGTGCCGCGCTGACGAACAAGGATCTCGCCTGCGTTGACGGTCTGACCGCCGAAGCGCTTAACACCGAGGTACTGGGGGTTCGAGTCACGACCGTTGCGGGTGGAGCTTGCGCCCTTCTTATGTGCCATTCTGTTTTCCTACCTTAAGGTTTGTATCCGGTGGTTAAGATTACGCGTTGATTGCGGTGATCTTAACGGTGGTCAGCTCAGCGCGGAAGCCCTGACGCTTCTTGTAACCGGTCTTGTTCTTGTACTTCTGAATAACGATCTTCGGACCGCGCAGGTCTTCAATCTTTTCAGCAGTTACCTTGGCGGAAGCCAGGGACTTTGCGTCAGCGGTGATCTTGTCACCGTCAACGAGCAGCAGTACGGGCAGCTCGATGGTGCTACCGGGTTCACCTGCAACACGGTCAAGGGTAATTTTGTCTCCGACGGAGACCTTCTCCTGGCGGCCGCCAGCGCGTACAATCGCGTATGCCACTTTGGGACTCACTTTTCTCGACATCTTGCTTCTTCGTATCTCACACGTGCAGACAGCCTGCGCTTTCATTGCTGTGCGCTCCACAGGTATCTCATAGATCCTGGTGTGGATGCGGCCCGTGTCCCTTGTGGGATTGCCCAGTTGGATACACGCTCGGTCTGCCGGTGGTGTCTTCCAGAAACGCTGTAATAAGGGCTTCCAGAAGTGGTATCTCCCGCTGACCCTGCGTCGATAGGGCTTCACTGAGATAAATACCAATCGTTAAGGGTACTGTATGCGCAGGGTTGGGCGCAATCCTTCAGCGTGACAGTAGATCAATAATATTGGGGTTGGCGGCGAGCCCTGCATAGAGAGCAACGCGCCAGTGGTTTGGCCCATATTTTTTAAAATCTCGAATGAGTTCACTCATTACGTAATCCTGCGGTGAATCTGTACCTATTTTCTGGTCTGTCCCATAGTCACTCATAGCTTCTGAGAGTTCTGAAAAAATCTCCCTAAACTCTTCGGTTAGAAGCTCACTAGCACTTCGCCGTTCAACCTCAACCGCATTTTTAAACCCGCCGAGTTCAGAGATAGCCCTATATTGGAAACGTTCTGAAAGATCGAAAAAAGTAAACTGTTGATTGATTCGTTCTAAGTATTTATCCTCACCTTGATAGCTTTCTATAGACGCAACATCGTAAAATATATCAATGGTATCTTCAGGGGTTTTAACGGTACATTTTAGCCAGCGACCAATATCGCTATCATCCACAGGGAAATAAGGATGGAAAAAATCATATTCTTCGTATTTATCAAGTTTTTTACGATTACATACACTGCAGCAGGGAACAAGGTTGAAAGGCTCAATGGCAAGCATATAAAATACAGACTTAGGGAGAAAGTGATCCATCTCGCGCCCCATATCCATATTACAATACGAACATAAAATATCGCCCATATTGTTGGACGGTAAGTTATTGTATTTCCCTCGTTTTACCCTTGATTTAAAAGGTTCTGCTTTGTTAGTATTAGCAGAGAACCGATTATACGATTTATCGTGGTCTTCCAATGTGTCTCTTGTCAAAAAATCACTTCGGATCACGTTTCTACTAGAACGAAATTTATTAAATAGATATTCATATTTTTTGTGTCTTTGCTCATATAACTCTAAGGAATCTTTCATCTTCTTATAAGCAAAGTTTTTGTAAGTTTTATTCACCTCGTTTATCTCAATCAAATCTCTCCCGTAAGCAATATTTTTATAATTCCACATTAGCGAGAATCCTCAGAATTTTTTTCTTTCAATTCAATATTTTTTCTACGGGAAGAAATAAGACCATTAAGAACCATAGAAGCTTCCATACCTAAAGATGTTACACCAATTTTAGGGTATATATATTTTTCCCGAACATCAGGAGAAGATAGCTCATTTTCAGACAAATTATTAACAATATTCTTGAGCGTCTGGCGGAACCCAGTATTTAAAGGGTCCCGACCAAAAATTCGGTCAGTCAGAATACCAATATTCTCACCATAAGTTTCAAAATCAGGCCTTTTGAATACTGTTTTCCCTTCTGGATCTCGCTCTACAATACGCACCATATCACTTGTAAATTCTTGCAATACTATCGGAGAATGAGTTGCCATAATACTACAACCATACATATTTACTTTACAAAAAATATTTAGAATCTTGAGAAGTGCAGATACGTAAGGAGGATGCAAGCTGTTTTCTGGTTCATCAATAATGATAACAGGCATAACAGGAAAAACATAACTTTTTTCTCCTATCCCCCAATTAATTTGTATCAAAGATTCATATTTATCAATATTCTTACTATTGTATTTCTGATATTTAGGCGATAGTAGAGAAAAACATGCAAAAATAATTATATTGATAATACGTTTCTGACCATCACTTAAATTCTGGTATTCCAGAGAATAAAAATCATACATTTTTATCTCTTTATATACATCTTCTATACATTTATAGTATCCATTAACACCAAATATTTTCCACCAAGAGTCATGTTGTTTATCAAATTTTTGATTTAAAGCACTGCAAATAGTGTCAACTTGCTGCACTAGATTTAATTTTTGAAATAAAGGGTCATTATCCAGAGCAGAAAATAATAGCCTAACCTGTTCGGGTGATTCCCATAAGACCCTGGTAAACATCTCAATAAACTCTTCTTTATCAAAGATTTGGTTCCCTATAAAGGAGGGAATAATTTTTACTTTTCTTTTATATGTGCCTTTCGATACAAATGTTTCTTTTAAATGTACATATTCAAAATAATTTCTAATCCCCCCATATAAAAATTTATAAACCGTATCCAAGAATAAACTTTTACCCACACCGTTAGAACCAACTAATACAACACTGTTTTTACTTATTGATAAGTTTTTGTCACTCTCAAAAACCAATAGGTTCTCACTCTCTTTATTGAAATCAAAAAATTCTTCCATATCTGATTTATCTAGAAATTCATCCAAAGAAATAGTACTCCAGAATAAATTAGTTGTAAAATTTTCACATACTTCCAGCACATTTCTATATTTATTATTTTCTATACCACCTATAGATTCCTTAAAGTCTGCGATATATGCCAAATAATACATATTATGATTTTTTATACCCTCTAGTGATTTTAAACGTATTGACTCCAATTCATTTATGTAATTATTATAACTCTTATCTTCTTCTTCATACCTTTCTTTATACTCTGGACTCTTAATATACTTTTGATGATTATCATATTCCTCATTCAAAATGTCACTTAAACGTTTATATTCTTCCTCATCATCGTTATTTACAGCATACTGTAGATCTCTCAATATATCATCTATACGTTCATTATACGTATAATCATCTTCTGATTCGAAGTACATAAGATAATCATTCACGATCTCATGTACACTTTCGTTATAGTTTGCGAATAAATCATCAAATAAAGCTGCCCTTACACAAAAATTATAATCTTTCTTGTACAATTCTGACTCTTTAGAATATCCTTTATTTAAAGACTCGCTTAATTCTTTTAAGGAATCATGCATAATAGCTATATATTCATCAGGATTTTCTGTTTCTAAAGCAACTTTTAGATTTTTGTAATAATCTATAGTGGTTCCTAAGGAAACTTTAATATTATCTTTTACCATTTTATTGTCTATATCGTTTAGTTCTACCCATACACTACCCACGGAATAGACATTAGCACTCCCGGAAATATATTTTACAGAATATCCCACATTGCTGTCCGTTAGTTTGATGCCTATATAAACATTTCGTGGAATGTCCATGTTGGGAGTTAATAAAACTGTATTCCGATGTTCCTGGACGTATTTAAGATTCTCATTACGAGTTATAGAATCAAACTCTTTTCTATCTTCAATAAATATAACGTCCATTAGGAACTCCCTATTTTGAGCCTGTATTTTCAACTACTACTCTTCTATCCTACCCCTCACTGTTCAATACATACAGTAAGCTTTTGGGGTGTGTTCCTATCATAGGAACACACCCCAAAAGCTTACTGACTAGCAGAAAGTATAGTAACTAGTCTTCCTTGCCAGCTCGTTTAATGTCGGCAGCGGAAACACCGATGCCGAAAAGGGTCGGGGTTTCGGATTCGACGGGGGCTTTCGCGTCCGCCACAGAGGCCGAAGCCACCACCGAACCATGAGCCGACTCGGCGGCATCCACCGTCACAACCTTCGACTGTGCACCCGCCGAAGACGCCGCACGACGAGAGCGACGTTTACGCGGCGCGGCCGCCGGTTCAGCAGCAGCCTTAGACGCCTGCTTCACCGGCTCAGCTTCAGGAACCTGAGCCTCAGCAGAACCACCCACGCGGATGACACCCGAAACACGCGGCGCACCCGCATCAGCGGCGGGAGCATGACCCACCACACCCGAAACGGCGGTTTGGCCCCCCTGTGCAGCCCCATCAGCGGAGACGGCACGGCGCGAACGGCGGCTCTTCTTGGGGGACTCATGAACGTCCTCCACCCGCACGTCATCGCGGGTTTTCTGGGACTGTTCATCCTCAACCCGTTTCGACCGGAAACCGCCGCCCTCCGTGCGCGCGATACGGCCTGCCTTCTGCGACGCACGAGCCTTCGCCTCGCCCGCCCTAATAGCCTCATACCGGGCAGAGCTACGCGTAAACCGGGAATCCAGCTCAGGGCTGTACGAGTCCGCGAAATCCTGCGCTGTAAACGCGCCCTGCTCGCCGCTCCAATGGGAATCGTCGTCAATCTTAGCGATCTTCGCCTCAGCCTGAGCCACATACTCATGAGCCTGTTCACTCGCAGCCTCGGGGGCTGTCCCCTGAGCGTTCTGAGTATTCTGCTCCTCAGCACCCTCAGTGCGGCGTGAGCGTTTACGACGCTTACGCTTCTTACGTCCCTGCTCCTCAACCTCATCAGGCTGTTGGGATGCTGCCGCAATTGAGGCCATAGCGCTGCGGCGCTCCGCCTTCTTCTCTTCCTTCTCGGCATCCACCGAATCAACACGGCTAGCCGCAGCACGGGAACGTTTGCGGTCGGTGCGTTCTTGGCGGTGAATAAAATCTGAGGCGCCGCCCGAGCGGCCGCTAAGCGGCTGGTCGTGCACCAGCAGTCCGCGACCACCGCACGACTCGCACTGCTGTGAGAACACCTCAAGCAGGCCTGTACCCAGGCGTTTACGGGTCATCTGTACCAGACCCAGGGAGGTCACTTCAGCAACCTGGTGCTTAGTGCGGTCGCGCCCTAAGCACTCGATCAGGCGGCGCAGCACGAGGTCACGGTTCGATTCGAGCACCATATCGATAAAATCGATCACAATAATGCCGCCGATATCACGCAGGCGAAGCTGACGCACGATCTCCTCAGCCGCCTCCAAGTTATTCTTGGTGACAGTCTCCTCAAGGTTGCCACCGCTACCGGTGAACTTACCGGTGTTCACATCCACCACGGTCATAGCCTCGGTGCGGTCAATCACCAGCGAACCGCCCGAGGGCAGATACACCTTGCGGTCAAGGGCCTTCGATAGCTGCTCATTCACGCGGTAGTGGCCGAAAAGGTCATCCTCCCCTTCCCACTTCTGCAGTCGGCCCATCAAATCCGGGGCCACATAGGTCACGTACGCTTCAATCGAATCCCAAGCGTCAGCACCCTGCACCTGCATGGCGGTGAAATCCTCATTGAACACATCACGCACCGTTTTAATCATCAGGTCAGGCTCCTGATACAGCATCTCTGGGGCGAGCACCTTACGGGAGTTAGCCTGCTGCTGGATCTCCTCCCACTGCGCACGCAGACGGTTAATGTCGTGAGTCAGTTCCTCCTCAGAAGCACCCTCAGCGGCGGTACGCACAATCACACCCGCCCCATCAGGCAGCTTATCTTTCAAAATCTTCTTCAAGCGCGCACGCTCAGTATCGGGAAGCTTACGCGAAATACCGGTCATTGAGCCGCCCGGCACGTACACCAAAAAACGCCCCGGCAAAGACACCTGGCTCGTCAGGCGGGCGCCTTTCTGCCCAATCGGGTCTTTAGTGACCTGCACCAGCACCGAATCACCAGGTTTTAAGGCGTTCTCAATCTTGCGGGGAGTACCCTCAAGACCGCTCACATCCCAATTCACCTCACCGGCATACAGCACAGCATTCCGGCCACGCCCAATATCGACGAATGCCGCCTCCATTGACGGCAGTACGTTCTGAACCTTCCCCAGGTACACGTTACCGATCAGCGAATCCTGCTGCGTCTTCGACACAAAATGCTCTGCGAGCACCCCATCCTCAAGCACAGCGATCTGGATACGGTCATCCTTCTGCCGCACCAGCATCTGCCGGTCCACAGACTCGCGGCGCGCCAAAAACTCCGCCTCAGTCACAATGTGACGGCGGCGTCCCATCGACCGGGACTCGCGGCGGCGGGCACGTTTAGCTTCAAGGCGGGTTGAACCGCGCACACCAGTAACAGTGTTTGAAGTGTGAGAATCCGGCAGACGCGGTGCACGCACCTTCGTGACGGTCTCCACCTCATCGTCATCACTGCCCTCAATCTCAATATCCTCAGTACCGCGACGACGACGGCGACGGCGGTGGCTTGTGACCTCAGCCTCAGCAGCAACTTCCTCAAGGCGACGAGCCATCCGTGCCGCACGCTCGGCCTCAATACGTGCCGCACGCTGCTGTTCATACTCAAGAGTTGCTGCCGCTGAAAGCTCAGCAACATTTGGAGAATAAAACAGTGGCATAGCCCGTGGCGTTAACGAGGCGCGCATCTGTGCAAGCTTCTGCTGCTGCACATCACGCAGAGTTTTCGATTCCCCTTCAGAACCGGACTTTTCCTCAGATTCATCCTTCGGGGTATCTACCTCCGGCAGGGCTACAATGCCTGTCTCCGGTTCAGAAACCTGCGGTTCTTCGGCGGTACCAGCGGTAGCAACCGATGTATCTACCTGAGCAGCCGGGGTCTGAACCGCTGTGACGGGTGAATCTTCTGAGCTGGGTTTCTCAGTCACAGATTCAGTAGCTTCAGGTTCTGCGGCGGAGATATCTTTATTAGTTCCCTGCTCTGTATTCGGCAAAACGGCGGTCTGCTGCTCAGCTGCTGCCTCATCCTGAGAGGATTCGGAGCTATTGGCGGCATCATCAGCGCCTTCAAAAATTCTGTCGATAGTGCTCGCGACCTCATCCTCCGAAGCTGGTTCGGCAGATTTTTTCGGGGCAGGAGCATGCTTCGCCTTTAAATTCCGTAGATCACTCAGGCTCTCAGCAACTGCACGTTCAGGGCTCAGCTCCTCCGAATCCTTAGACCCAGATTCAGCCTTGGAACGGCGAGAAACCGTACTCTTTTTTGAGGAACCGCGCCCCCGTTTTTTCTCGGCCTGATCGGCCTTATCCGCTCCCGGCACTTTCTCATTCAGGGAACGCACCGTCTCATCAGAGACATTCTTCTCACTCGCAAGTGATGCGATGTCGGCCAAAACACCCATATTCAGGCCGGATTCATTGGCGTTCATCTCTTCAGCCATATTTCCTTCTCTTGGTGCTCCCAAGCCGCATCTTGACGCACTAGCATTCGTTGCGCGCACGCGCATAAGCCTATCTACCCTATTCACAGCTCAAGCCCCCGGGTGCGCACACTATGCGCAACTACCGCGGAGGCGAGCGGCGGAGCGTCCTTTCGCATTCATAGAAACACCCCGCACTAAATGGGCCGATTTTTTCGGTCGAGCCAGCGGACTTCCATCAACGCCGGACTTCGGGGGTATCTCGCCGCGCAAACGTTCTGCGGCCTAAGGCATTCCCCTCGACGAAAATACCGGATGCGCCCTTTACATGCGGGTCAAAAGGCGCACCTCTGCTATTCTCTCACATTCACGCCCTCACCCGCCATATTTGGGGATAAACACCCACCAATGCTCACACGTCAACACAGAAAAAGCGGCGTGATGCACAAATCAACACGCCGCTCCTCCACGCTACGGTGGTGGCATCTTAGCTATTGGGTGGGCTGCTACTACCCCAGGCCCAGTTCGGCATCACGTTTTTCACGTTCTTGCTGTGCCAGTCTCGGGTCAGTTGGCAAATATTCCGGACCAGACCCGGTAGCGAACGGGATACCCACCATAAAAACAAACGGGGCAATGATCAGAAGTATTACCCACAGGAGAGAGAAATGACCGGCCGTCAGCAAAAACAGTGCCGTCAAAAATACAACGGCCGATGCAAGCATCATAGTGGTGCCGAGGGCTTTCACAGATATCTCCTAGAGGTTAACGGGTCTCTCCAGTTACCCCATTATACGCACCGCCGCACAGCAACAGCCAGCCGCAGCGCAAAGCGCATCATTGAACCTGCCACAGCTGCATACCCTATGATGGTGAACACCAACTCACCAACCTGTGAAGGAGCAAATCATGAGCGAGCGTACCCTCATCCTGGTGAAGCCCGATGGTGTTGAACGTGGGCTGATCGGCCAAATTTTGAGCCGCTTTGAGTCAAAGGGGTACACGATTGAGAAGCTGAAAATGCTTCAGCCCACCAAAGAACTTCTGGCCCAGCACTACGCAGAGCATGAAGGTAAGCCTTTCTACCAGCCCCTCGTGGATTTTATGGTTTCTGGCCCCGTGGTTGCTGCTGTTCTTTCGGGAGAGCGCGTCATTGAGGGGGTGCGCTCCATGCTCGGTACCTCAGACCCGACCCTAGCAGCACCGGGCACCATTCGCGGAGACTTAGGGCGTGACTGGGGCGATTCCGTGCAGAAGAACCTGGTGCACGCCTCCGATTCCCCCGCCTCAGCCGAACGTGAAATTGCTCTTTGGCTGACGTAAAAAACCATCATAAAAGCTTGGGGTCTGCAGAAATATTGTTGTTTCTGCAGACCCCAAGCCCCATAGTGGGTGCTTCGAAACACCCAGTAGTTTCGGCTACATCATGCCCATGAACACGTTGAAGAACCGGATAATAATAATCCCGAATATCAGCAGGACCAGAAGCAAAATACTAAACCAGGTCCACCCCGTTGCGCTCTGCCGCACTTGTTCTGAAGCGGGGATAACTCCCTCGACGATATTTCGAATCGTCACCTTCACGAACATGATGATCGTCATCACCCATACGATCATGCAGAACAGGCAGAGAGCATTTATCACGAAGGTTGTTTCAAACCAGAGCCACAGCACAAAGACTACTGCAGCCCCCAGGCCCGCATTGGTTGCCAACCAGAACCATTTTTTATACCGCGCCCCGGCTAAAGTACCCATCGCAATGGTCATGAGGATGGGGAAGGCAACCAGCCCAATGAACGGGTTGGGGAAGCCGAAAAGTTCCGCCTGCGGGGTGCGCATCACGGTACCGCAGTTAAGGAGAGCGTTAATATCGCACAGCGAGCTGTGACCTGCATCAATAAAAATCTGTAGGCGCTCATGCACCAACATAGCTGATGAGGCGAGCGCAACTGTGGCCGTCACCATCAGCCACACGGCAAGTGAGCGTTCAGAGGATTGCGGCTCTAGACTATCTGCCGATCCTGATGCGGACGGTGTGTCCTCGTTGTGCTCCTGGGTGCCCTGTTCAACGCTCATATGCTTCTCCTGGTTGATATGAATACAGTCGGATTCGACGGTTGCAGCGTCAAAGCCTATTAGCTATCTTAACCTGTTATTTTCTTCCCGTTAAGCTCCAGACCTTGTGCAGATATAGCAGGGATGCACCACCATCCCTTTTCATGTGCACACCCCGGAGTGGGTGCAGCTATGCATCCTCATAGGTCAGTGCTGTGGATGCTGGCGTTCCCATTCTGCTTGTTCGGCCTCACGTGCCTTATTTTCGGCATCCAACCGTGTGCCCGCCCGCAGGCCATACCACCAGCACCCTACAAACCCGACCACTACGATAAGGGTAAGCGGCAGAGTCAATGCCGACAGCGCGAGCAGAGCCACTTGGAGTACCCACCCTGCGGTGTATCCCCAGGAGGATTTCAGCTGGGCGGGCAGCAGCATGAGCACCGCTGCGACCGTCAGCCCCACAGCCCAGATGAGGATTTTTGTCTCAACGGGGTCGCTGAAATGATGCCCGAATACCGCCAGGGTGCTGAAGAAGGCTACAAAAGCCTCCAGTACTAGAATTGTTGAGGCAAACATGACTTTCACTGAACGGGATTTTTTCTTCATCCCCGGCTTCCAGTCACGCTGGGCGCGAGTCAGGAACTGTTTTTTCTCGGGATTGTTATGTGCCACAGCTCTCCTGTTCGAACTTTCGGGGCCGGTGAGGGCGTCGCTACTGTGTCTCGTCACTTTCAGGTTCATCGTGGGCCAGCTCCGCCAAAATGTCATCCAGCAGCCCACCGTCCGACGCAGCGCTGGGGATAAGCTCTATATCATTATCAAGTCCTTCAGGGGCGGGCCGGGAAGCTGCGGGGCTCTCTTCGGGCTGTGCCAGCAGGGTGCGCGCCTCACCAATGACCGTGACCGATCCTGTGACCAACACACCAGCAGATTCCTGCTCAAAGAGGGCGTTCTCCATGGCGATGGCAAGAGCCTCATCCAGGTGGCCACATACCGTAATAGTGTCTTCGTCGAACCCGGCGTCGAGGGCGATCTCTTGAAGTTTTTCCGGTGCAATGGCTCGGGAAGATTCTGAGGCAGAAAGATACAACCGGAAGGTGGCATCGGTTGAGTCTACGTATTCTTCACGAAGCACTTCAAAAATACCGAGAGCGTCTTTTTCGCCCAGAATACCAACAACTGCATGCACATGGGACAGCTCAAATGCCTCTTTAAAAGCCGTAGATGCGGCGCGCACCCCATGCGGGTTATGAGCGGCATCAAGCACCACTAAAGGCTCGCTGCGAATCATCTCAAGTCGCCCTGGCGAACGTACCTGAGCAAATCCGGCGAGTACTACATCTCGTGCAAGGGCACGATCCCCACCAAAAAATGCCTCGACTGCGGCAAGAGCTAAGGATGCGTTCTGCCCCTGGTGCTCACCGTGTAGGGGGAGCTCAATATCGGGGTATTCTCCTGCTAAACCTCGGAGAGTCAAAAGCTGCCCGCCGACCGCGCGGGCACGCTCAACCACACCAAATTCAACACCTTCGAAGGCGTACTTGGCGTTCTGCTTACGAGCAGTATCAAGAAGTATGGTCGCTACTTCAGGGTCTTGCGCCGCAGAAATAAGGTATCCGTCGGGTTTAATAATCCCGGCTTTTTCCGTTGCAATCTCGGCCAGAGTATCCCCCAGCATATCGGTATGATCAAGGCCAACGGGTGCCACGACGGAGACAAGACCGTCGGCTACATTCGTAGAATCCCACGAACCGCCGATCCCGACTTCTAGAATCACCACGTCCACGGGCTCATCGGCAAAAATAGCGAAAGCAAGCACAGTGATGGACTCAAAGAACGTAAGTTTTGGTTCTCCGCGTGCAGCAAATTCTTCGTCCACAAGAGTGAGGTACGGCAAAATTTCATCCCAAACGCGCACGAACGTGACATCGGGCACCGGTTCACCGTTAATGCTGATGCGCTCGGTAACGCTTTCGAGATGCGGGCTCGTAAAACGCCCGGTGCGCAGATCATGAGCCAGCAAAAGCGATTCAATCATGCGGGCGGTACTGGTTTTGCCGTTAGTTCCGGTGATGTGGATGACCGGGGCGGCGCGGTGTACATCCCCGAGGATTTCAACGGCTCGGAGAACCGCATCCAGCCGGGGAGCCATCTTATTTTCGGGGGCGCGTGCCAGCAATTCACCGTAGACGCGTTCAACCCCTTCAGGGTCCGGGATTGCCGGGTAGCTCATCTCGCTCATAGTGTTCTTTCCTTGGCCGGTATCAAGCTGTGCGGCACAGCATCTCTACCAGGGTGCTGCCTCATGCGGCATATGTTTTTGGGTGTATAGCCGCCCCAGCACGGTACATACCGCGGTGTGTTATATGTGCCGGGGCGGCTTAGCGGCTATATTGCCCCTATTCTATGCGGCCTTTGCGACCGTAATGGTCAGGCTCTCGCCCTCCGTGAGGTCCAGGGAAACCGCTAGGGTCTCGCCAGTGACCAGTTCCTCGTGGGCACGCAGAGCCTCCAGGGTGTCCTGTGGTGCACTTACCGTTAGGTTAATGCGGTCGGAGACATTCAGTCCGGCATCTTTACGGGCCTGCTGAATAGCGCGAATAGTATCGCGGGCAATACCTTCCGCCACAAGTTCATCAGTTAATTCGATGTTCAGCACCAGGAAACCGCCGGGCAGCACGGCTGCCGCTTCACGCTCGGTACCGTCATCCGAGGACGCTACCACGGTTACCAGCTCATATTCGCCGTCAACTAGTACAAGTCCACCGTCGATAGTGTCGAAAGCAACGGTCACAGTGCCGTCATCGGCGATTGTCCAATCGCCAGATTTCGATGCCTTAATAGCTGTCTGAACCTGTTTGCCAAGGCGGGGACCTGCGGCACGGGCATTCACCTTCAACTGCTGCGAGATACCGTAGTCGGCGGGGTTAGCGTCCTGTGCATTCACGAGGATAACCTCACGCAGGTTCAGCTCGTCCTTCACAATCTTGGCGAAGTAATCGGCGCCCTTAGTACCGAATGCGGTTTCCAGCTGTGCGAACTGCTCGTTGGCAATGGCCGCCGTGAGCGATTGCAGAGGCTGACGCACACGGATCTTCTTCTCTTTACGCAGAGAAGACCCTGTAGAGCATACCGCCCGCACGGTTTCCATGAGCGAAAGCAGCTCAGATTCATCAGCAAAGTCTTCAGCGGCAGGCCAGTCGGCAAGATGTACCGAACGCTCACCGGTCAGACCACGGTAGATTTCCTCGGTCGTGAGCGGCAGAAGTGACGCCGCTACCTTTGATACCGTCACCAAAGCGGTGTACAGGGTATCGAAGGCATCGGGGTCTTCGTCAAAGAAACGTTCACGTGAGCGGCGCACATACCAGTTGGTAAGAGCATCAGCATAAAGACGCAGATGCTCGCAGGCGCTCCAGATATCGTAAGAGTCCATGTCTACGGTAACCTGCTGTACCAGCTCCCGGGTTTTACCCAAGATAAAGCGGTCCATCACATGCTGCGAATCGTACTTCACCTGTGCCGTATATCCCGCGCCTTTATTGGCAGCATTCGCATAGAGAGCGAAGAAGTGATAGACGTTCCACAGCGGAAGCATCACCTGTCGTACCCCTTCACGAATCCCCTGCTCGGTCACAATCAGGTTGCCGCCGCGCAGAATCGGCGATGACATGAGGAACCAGCGCATAGCATCCGAGCCGTCGCGGTCAAGAACTTCAGAGACATCCGGGTAGTTGCGCAGCGACTTTGACATTTTCTGCCCGTCAGAACCAAGCACGATGCCGTGGCTGACAACATTCTTGAAGGCAGGACGGTCAAATAGTGCGGTCGCTAAAATATGCAAAGTGTAGAACCAACCGCGGGTCTGACCAATATACTCAACGATGAAATCCGCCGGATAGTGGTTCTCGAACCAGTCCTTATTCTCGAAGGGATAGTGAACCTGCGCATACGGCATCGATCCGGAGTCAAACCATACGTCCAGCACGTCTTCGACGCGACGCATCGTAGACTTACCCGTTGGATCATCAGGGTTTGGACGCGTCAGCTCATCAATATAGGGACGGTGCAGATCTGGCTGCCCCTCTTTGTTCAGCGGCAGGCGACCAAAGTCAGCTTTGAGTTCTTCGAGCGATCCGTAAACATCAACACGAGGATAATTTGGATCGTCCGAAACCCAAACGGGAATAGGAGAACCCCAGAAACGGTTACGCGAAATTGACCAGTCGCGAGCGTTCTCAACCCACTTACCGAACTGCCCGTACTTGACATTTTCGGGAATCCAGTTGATCTGCTCGTTCAGCTCAGACATGCGGTCTTTGAACTCGGTCACCTTCACATACCAAGAGGTAATGGCGCGGTAGATCAGAGGATTACGGCAGCGCCAGCAGTGCGGGTAGGAGTGCACATAGGATTTCTCCACGATGAGCGCACCATCTGCCTTAAGAGCATTAATAATGGTGCGGTTCGCCTCGAAAACCTGAACTCCGGCGATACCCGCAAGCGCGGTAGACCCCGAAGGGCTAGGCTGCCCGAATAGGGGAAGGAACCTGGCGCCTTCATCTACCGAAAGCACCACGGGAATATCGTAGGATTCACAAACTTTCTGGTCGTCTTCACCATAGGCGGGTGCCTGATGAACGATACCGGTACCATCAGTGGTACTCACGTAATCGGCAACGAGAATCTGCCAGGAGGTTCCTGTGCCCCATTTCTCGGCATCGGTGAAATAGTCCCACAGCGGGGTGTAGCGCACACCTTCGAGCTGGGAGCCGGTGTAGCGCGCTGTGACGGCAGCTGCCGCATCCTCGGCGGGACTCTCCCCTGCATACCCAAGGTCTTTCGCATAGGTTCCCAACAAATCAGCGGCGATCAGGAAGCGCCGCCCGCCATGCTCCCCGGCACCGGGAACTACGACGTATTCAATGTCGGGTCCGACGGCGAGCGCCTGGTTGGTGGGTAAGGTCCAGGGGGTGGTGGTCCAGGCGAGTGCCTCAACGCCAGCCAGTTCAGCGACAACGCTTTTATTGGCGGCGAGCGAGTCGTCAGCGGTGAGGGTAAAAGCTACTGTGACGGTCTGGTCCTGGCGATCCTGGTAGACGTCGTCATCCATGCGCAGCTCATGGTTCGATAACGGGGTTTCGTCTTTCCAGCAGTACGGCAGAACACGGAACCCTTGGTACGTGAGTCCTTTATCGTAGAGACGTTTGAACGCCCAGATCACGGATTCCATGTACTCGACGTTGAGGGTCTTATAGTCGTTCTCGAAGTCCACCCAACGCGCCTGCCTGGTAACGTATTGTTCCCATTCGTTGGTGTATTTGAGCACGGAGGCGCGTGCGGCATCGTTGAAATTATCGATGCCCATCTCTAGGATTTCTTGTTTATCGGTCATGCCGAGCTGTTTCATGGCTTCAAGCTCGGCAGGCAGACCATGAGTGTCCCAGCCGAAGCGGCGTTCTACTTTATGCCCGCGCTGAGTTTGGTAACGTGCTACAAGGTCTTTCGCGTAACCGGTGAGCAGGTGCCCGTAGTGCGGCAGACCGTTTGCGAATGGAGGGCCATCGTAGAAGACGAATTCGTTATCGCCGTGAGGACCGGCTTCGCGGTTATCGATAGATGCTTGGAAGGTTCCGTCTTTCTTCCAATAGTCGAGTACGGCTTCTTCGAGTTTAGGAAATTGCGGTGATGCGCTCACGCCGTTGCCTGCGGCTTCGAACGTGCTCACCTTGGGGTAGATGTTCTCTGACATGTAAGTGCGCCCTATTTCTGTTCAGGTACCCTCCATCGGGTACTTCTGGTGCACCCAATGCCGGGAATGGACAAACGGGTGCAAGGACGCCTTCACGCCCCCTGTGAGGCGGGCGAACGCTGGCGCGGTACCACCTTGCTTACTAACACAGCGAAACGCACCGACCCCTCCCGGGGCTGGTGGGCTTTTCGGCTCTTTTGCCCCCGGAGAGCGGCGCGTTCCGCGAGTATCAGTCGCTTATTAACAGCTGTATCGGGCTTAACCGTCCGGTTCTACTGGGACTGCATCTGTTCCGCTAAGATCCCCTCGCCGCAGCGATTAGAGTGGGAATCCGCAGGTGCGGTCTGTTCTTCCGAATTGCTCGCCGGTGATGGCCGGGTCGTTGCAAACATTTACAGTTTAGGGTGTTTCTGGGGGCCGGTGCAAGCCGGTTCGCCCCCAGTTCTTCGGGAATTATGTGCATCCCGGGCGTGTCGCCCTCGGATAGTTTTATGCCCCTTCCCCAACGCCCCATCCGCCACACCATATATTGTGGCCACGACGTTCATTGCTCACAACATATGTTTGTTTCTGTGGGTTTTAAATGCATAATCACGCATCTATGGGGAGGAAGGAAATACCCAAAGATGTGAGCAAAATTCCCTCCCCTCCTGAACCCCGCTTGTCTTCCTGATTGTTGAGGTACCCCCGCTCAAAGCTGCTTAAGTAAAACCGTGTAGAAGGTGTGAAACATAGCCCAGGAATCAACCATATAACTTTCAGAGTGTTTCCAGCCTGTGGAAGTGAAAAGTCAGAGTCTTTTCAGGCGGCGGTGCCACGATAAAAATACATGCAGTACATAGTGAAAAGAGGAACCACCATGATGACGCCCCGTCCCACCGTAGTTTCTGCACCATCGCGCCGCACAGTGCTGTTTGGCTTCAGTGCGCTTGGAGCTGCTGCGCTCACCGGGTGTGTGCCGCTTTCAAGTTCGAAGAAGGCCGAAGAATCACCGAGTGATACCGCAACCACGACGTCTGCGAGCTCCTCTTCCTCCCCCTCACATTCGACGTACTCCCCCAGCACGTCCGCTTCCAGTAGTTCCAGCGGTTCATCCTCGCCGGTGGATCCTGCACAATTTATTGCTGACTGGCAGAAGTATGTGGGGGATGCCAAGCTGCCGACCAAAGGCGACAGCGGATACGTTCCAGCAACCGGAAGTTCCCCAGCGCAGAACGTTCCCGAACCGGATATTAATGAGGAGGCATCACGTAAGAACACTTTGGAAGGTTCGTACCAGACGCTGCTCGCCTTCCAGTCGGCCTTCAACTATTTATCGCTCACTGGCAAGGATGAACCCATTAAGAAACTTATCTTCCCGCAAGATTTTTCGATGAAACTTGAGGTCGAAAAGCACCACAACCTGTACAGTTCAAAGGGGTGGATTGAAGGTTACAACCGTTCCGTTAAAATCAGTGACCACAGGCCTGCAGTGGCCTTTTCCGATACAGTTATCGGTGTCTCCTGGTACTTCTCTGAGAGCTATGAAAAGTTCATAGTTCACCAAGCGGGTGGGACGAATGAGGAAGTCCCCGCCCGCACGAGCGAGGGCATCATGACTACTATCTACGAAAATGGCGTGTGGAAAGTTATAAGTAACGACTACCTCAAACAGCACTACTCGTATCTCACGAGTCAAGGCCGGGAAAAGGGCGGCCACTAGCCGCCACCCGTTTCTAGCCTGGGAGGCTATGCGCAGGGCCGCCCATGTATGATGTAGGTAGCGCATCACATTGGCGTTATACTGCCCACCACCGAAAGAATCAGATATGAGCTACCAACCAACCCAGCGCATAGCCTCCCGTCGCAATGTACTAGCCGGTCTCGGAATTCTTGGGGTAAGCGCGCTTGCCGGATGCTCATCTGTAACAGTTGCAGCGACTTCTCCCTCCCCCAGAGATGAAAACAGCTCCGACTCGTCCGAGGCTTCCCCCAGCAGTTCCTCTTCGTCACCGTCTGAGACGTCTGCTTCGCCGTCTCCCACCAGCGAAAGTACGGAAGACTTCGCCAAGTATATAAAGACGATGGAACCCAAGTTCGAGGACTCCCCCAACTACAAGCCAGCCACAAAAGATACCCCGCCGCAGAACCCGCCCAAGCCCGTGCTTGACCCTAAATATAAAGAGAAAACCCTTGAAGGGGCTTACCAGGCGGCACTATTTGCAGTAGCCACAATAGATTACATGTCTGATGGTGGCGATGAGAGCATCTATGATCAGGTGATCGTATCTGAAGATAAAAAAATGCAGGAGACTAAAGCGAGCAACACCATGCGGCGCGACCCTACGAGGTGGGCTGTTGGGTATAAAAACACCTACGATGTGCACAAGATGGTAGTGCTGCTAGAAGATACCCCACCCGCTGTCCTGTTCCATTGCATCTCAAAAACCCCAGATTTCACTGTCATTTCCAAAAAGGATGGGGAGACTAAGGAGCAAAAAGTAGCAGCAAAGGAGCGCTCAGTTCGTCTCGTTATGGTGTATCTGGATGGGAACTGGCGGCTTATTTCCAACAGCTACTGCCAAGAGAAATATCCAAAAATCTATGCCCAAGGTGCTTCTGGGGAGAAGAATTCACCCGAATCTGCATCGACCTCATCAAGCGGTCCTGTCTAGCACGATAAACGTACGCAGCAACTTCCACAGCCTTTAAAAAGTGCCCTGTCAGTTTTAACTGACAGGGCACTTTTCGCGGGGCCTTAGGAAGAACGGACTATACGAGAGACCACCCCGCCGCGTCTACACGGGCCTGCCAGAACCGGTGGTACAGACCCTCCGCTGAGACTAGTTCGTCGTGGGTGCCAACCTGAGAAATCCCGCCGTGCTCATCCAGCACAATAATCTGGTCGGCATCACGGACCGTATCCAGCTTATGCGCAATCACCAGCACAGTTGCGTGCTTCCGAAGCTCCCGAATGGAACGCTGCACTCCAGCCTCGTTCTCGGGGTCAAGAGCGCTCGTTGCCTCATCGAACAGAAGTATCGGCGCATTCTTAAGCAGGGCACGTGCAATAGACACACGCTGACGCTCCCCGCCGGAGAGTCGTCCCCCGCCCTCGCCAACCCGGGTTTCCCAGCTCTGCGGCAGGCGCTCAGCAATCTCGGAGCATCCGGCGAGTTGAGCCGCCTGTAGCGCCTCATCGTCGGTGGCCCCTTCACGGCCTACACGAATGTTCTCTATGAGGGTGTCGTCGTACAGGTAAACGTCTTGGAACACCATAGATAGCTGCCCCATCAGCTGCTCGGTGGTCTGCTCACGCACATCCGTGCCGCCCACACGAACAGTACCGGAATCAACATCCCAGAACCGGGCAATGAGCTTAAACAGCGTAGTTTTACCGGAGCCTGACGGGCCAACGATCGCGGTCATGGTGCGTGGTGGGGCTGTAAATGAGACATCGTGCACCACCGGGGTTCCCGGAACATATGAGAACGTCGCATTCTGCACCGAAACCTCACCAGGGTTCGTAAGCTCAGCAGATGAAGATGGAACCGGCAGCAGTTCAGCATTCAGAATCTCATGCACATCACGCAGGGGCACACGCGAGCTTTCAGTGCTCACCAAGAAATTCACCGTGTCTTGCAGGTTACGCATGAACCGTAAGGCTATCCCGATAAACACCACAGTAGCCACCGGGTCAAGAGAGCCGCTCAGTGACAGCTGCACGGTGACCATAATAACCGCTACCACCGTTAGCTGTGCGCTCATACCGCCTATCGCCAGCCCTGCCATTGCTACCCACTGCGAGACGCGATTGCGCCTCTCACACTCGCGAACCGCCGACAACAGAGGCTCGTATTCGGTGCTGCGGCCCGCCGAACGCAGGGCGCTTTGGCAGCTGGCGTATTCGACAATACGCCCGGCAAGCTCCTGCTCACTACCGCTTTTCATATCGTGGCTTTTCTTCTCCAGCTTATTAGACACCAGTGTTAAGGCCACAATCACCGCTAAGGCTATCCCTAGGGTAAGACCCAGAACAGGGTTCCAGATAGAAACACCTACCAGAAGGGTGAGAGCAGTAAGTGTGTTGCGGATGACTGGCACAGTAAAGTGTGCAAGCCCCGAACCGACAGACAGAAGCCCGTCTGTCACCAGGCGAGAAATACGACCGTTCACTCCGCCGGTAAACCAACCTAGCGGTAGTTTCGCCAGCTGGTCCCCTACCTTAATCAGAAGAAGACGTAGAGCTTCCAACGCGGCCCGGTACGAGCTTAATGTCATAGCGTATGTGGTAACAGCGCCCACAACGGCAAGTACAGCCAGTGTTATGAGCCAACCGCTGAGCCCCATACCCCACGCGGGTTTCCCCGTGGCTATCGTGTCTGCCGTTGGAATAATCACCAAGTACACCAAGCCATCGATAACACCCGCTACTATCATCAGCGTCAGCGACAAGCTCAGCTGAGCGTTCCCATACGTATTGAGAATTGCACGGTACTCCTTCAATAGGACCGGGTCTTTGGCGAAGCTCAGATCAGTCGTTGTGTTCTTGGATGATGCCTCGAGTTCGTTACGCATCTTTCATTCCCTCCTCAGCGGTGTCCAAGGCGGCAGATACCTCACCGGTGAGCGAGCGCCAGTAGGGGTTATCCTTCAGCTCATCAGCGGTGCCGCACGCCGTTAAGGCCCCGTTTTCCATAATGCAGATTTGGTCGGCCCCGGCAATTGCGCCCGCCGTGTGCCCGATCACCAGCACGGTACGTCCGCGCGCCAGAATATTCAGTGCCCGCTGAATCTCGGCGGCGCAATCGGGGTCGGTGTTAGCTGTCGCCTCGTCTAGGATCAAGATGGGCGCATCCGTCAGCAGGGCCCGCGCGATCACGATGCGTTGCTTCTGCCCGCCTGATAGGTTTGTTTCGTCTCCAATCACCGTGTCAAGCCCACGCGGTAAGGCGGCTATATCGTCCCAGATCTGGGCTTTACGGGCTGCCTCAATCACCTGTTCGTCGGTGGCCTGCGGAACTGCCAGGCGGATATTCTCTCGAACTGATTCTCGCAGAATCTGGGCGTTTTGAAGCACGAATGCAACCTGGCGGTACAGCTCCTGCTCAGGCAGCGAACGAATGTCGCGCCCGCTCAGGAGTACTCGGCCGGTGTCGGGCTCCTGGAATCGGGCCAGCATTGTTGCCAGGGTGCTCTTGCCTGAACCAGAAGGGCCGATAAGTGCGGTCACGGTTCCCGGTTTCAGGGTGAGCGAAACATTATCGACAGCCTTCTGCTTTTCCTGGCCGCCATATGAGTAGCTTACCGCCTCAAAAACGACTGTTCCGGGCGCATCGGTGCGGTTCTCAGTATCTGCGGCGGGGATATTCTGCAGGGGCTCAACCTGGGTGAGTTCCACCAGGCGCAGGGCGGCATTGCCAGCCCGCTGATAGAACATAGTAGTAAAGGTCACCACATCAAGGGTTAGTGGGATCACTAACGCGATCAGTGAGCACACCAAAACCTGAGGCAGGGTTGCTACCTGCGCGTTCACCAGCAGGGCACCAATACCTAAACTGATGAGCATCACCACGGGAGCCGAAATAGCTGCCAGTGAGAGCGAAGACCCCTTCAGCATGGGCTGGCACCAGGCCCAGTAGAAGTCCGCTAAGTCTTTCGCCGACTGGGCGAATGCCTTATGCGCTTTACCGGTCCGGCCAAAGGATTTTACGACCTCAATACCGTCCACGAATTCCACGCCTTTCGCCGAGGTATCACTCAGGCGCTCATCCATTTCGGCTGTTTTTTCGCTCATGCCGCGCGTCATCCACACTTGAGCAAGAAGGTATAGCGGCAGGGTGGCAATACTGAGCAGCCCCAGCCACGGGTTCAGGATAAACGCGTACACCATTAGCGAGAGCGGAGTGACGACCGCTGCTACCATCTCGACCGGTTGGTGTGCCACGAGGGTGTGCAGGGTTTGGGTATCGCCCTGCAGTGCTTTACGCACCCTACCCGAAGCATGGTTTGAGAACCAGCTCAGCGGCGCCCGCCCCAGATGGTTGAGGATGCGCTGCTGCAGGTGCCCGCGGAACTTCACATCGGCGAAGTGAGTAATTGCTAAGGCCAGGAAGTATAGGAAAAGCTGTAGAGCGAAAGCCACCATGAGCTCATTGACTTGTGCCAGCACAGCGGATTTATCAATAGCTTCCCCATGTGCAGCAGGTAGCAGCAGCTCCCCCAGGCGGGTCAGCACAATATAGGGCCAGATCGCGGCCACTCCCGACAGCGCCGCAATCCCCTGCCCCAGGTAGATGCGCCCCTGCACGGGTGCGAGTAGCTCCTTGAATGCTTTACGTCCGTCAGTGGCTTTAGCCTTGTAATCCTTCCCGGTGGCGTGTTCTCCGGTGGTGCTGGTGCCAGACTGTACCTGAGTAGTCATCGGTTGTCCTCTCTAAAAGTTCAAGACGCGCGTATTTAAGAAGTTTTTATGACTCCGGCACGCTCAAAGTGTTTGCGGTTGGCGCGTATCCCCAATTGGGCCCCTATCAGTGCTATAAGGAGAATGGCGACTGCCCAGACGATAATGACCCACGGCTGGAAAATGGCACGCATATCGGCGGCGTAATCTGCGCTCCAGGATTCGGCGATCTTAGAGAAGTACGAGTCGGCATCGTAGAAAACCGGTATGAGCGGGCTTACGCACCACAGGCTAAATACGGCGTAGGCAAGCTGCCCACGACGCAGCTCTAGGATCTTTGCCCGGCCCGCTTTAGATTGGATAAGGTCCGCAACAACACCGCATAGAATGCCCATAATGATGGTCCAGTACGAGTGCCCCACGCTCATGACAATACCTATGAGCAGCCCGGTAATCGTCAACGCTCCAAATTTTGGTACCCGTGAGAGGTAGAGCATGATGACGATACCGTTCAGCAATAGTGCAAACGCCCCGGCGATGGGGATCATCCACGGCCCGAACATACCGAGCATCCCGGTAGCGTAGGTCACGATGAAGTAGATGACTGTAAAGACACCTACGTTGACGAGATCACGGACTTTAAGGGTGTTCATAGTTCCCTCCTGTAACAACTATTTGTTCTTCGATAAGCTTCTGCTGTCGGTATAGGTTCTCGATACGTTATGTGCCGGGTACATATGGATCCTCGGGCGGGATATGACTAATAACCGCCCCATCCCGCAGCCGGGGCAGATACACAGCGTAGTCGGCACATTCCTGTATTAGTTCCGCATCGTGCGTAATACAGATGACGGTCGCGCCCGCATCCGCTAGTTCCCGCAACCGGGTGGCGATTGAGCGCAGGTGTTTAGCGTCCACCCCAGATGTCGGCTCATCAAAAATCACTACCTGCTTCTTCCCGGCTATCGTTGCTCCTATTACGAGGCGCTGCTGCTGACCACCGGAAATAGCCGCAGGATGCTGGGACGAGAACTCGCTCAAATCCAAGGAGTCTAGGATTTCGGGCACATCCACAGCGGCCTTTTGGGCTTTGGTAAGTCCCATGGTGATTTCGTCGGCGACCGACTCTGCGAAAAGCTGACGGCGCACATCCTGCATGACAATACCGCAGGCACGCATACGTTCTTTCGGGTTCACCGGTACACCATCAAGCGTGATGGTGGCACCTTTTTCAGGTTGGGAAAGACCGCAGATAATACGCGCCAAAGTACTTTTACCCGCACCGTTTGGACCACACAGGGCGGTAACTTTCCCCGCAGGAAAGTACATAGTAGAGATGTCGAGAACCGGCTGCCGTTCAAACCCTGCCTTAGGCTTATATGCAAATTTGAGATTGCGAATGCCTAGCCCTTTACTGTCAGGGCAGAGGGCAGGCGGTTGAGGAGCCTGCAGAACAGGTTCTTTAAAAGCCCGTAACCCTAAGCTAGTGCGTTGCTCAGCAGTGAGCGCAAAGAACTCCTCACCGGTGTACTGGCCCACAAGCTTGCCCGCAGCAATACGGTATACCCGGTCGGCGATACCATTCATAAAGTGAATACGATGTTCAGAAATCACCATAGTTTTACCCATGCGTTTCATATCCAGCAGCAGGTTGCGGAATTGGGTGATAGCGTGCGGAGACAGATTCGAGGTCGGCTCGTCAAAAAGCAGCAGCGGCACCCGTGCGACTAGCGCACAGGCGCAGGCTACCCGCTGCAGTTCACCACCGGAGAGCCCGTGTATTTCCCGGTTCATCAGGTACGTTATACCTGTTTGTTCGGCAACCTCATCAATAGTCTCAAGAATCCGTGATGGTTCTACCCCCCAGATTTTCGAGAGTTAGGGCCATCTCTGAACGCACCGCCGAGGTGAAAAATTGGGTGCGCGGGTTTTGAAAAACCATTGCGGAACGGCTAGCCATATCGGCGAGTTTAAGCTCGTTCACATCGGTCCCGTTGACATGTACCGTCCCGGTCAGTTCGCCGTTGTAAAACTGCGGAATGAGGGCGTTCATAGTGCGCAGGCAGGTGGATTTCCCGCTGCCCGATGCACCGACCAGAAGCACGGTTTCACCTGTGTTAATATGCAACGTTACGTTATCAAGAGTGAGTGTCTTCTCTTGACTGCCTGTACCCTCAGTATCGGCGTTTGTGAAGAAGCTCGGGTAAGCGTAACTCACGTTCTGCATCTGCACGGCGAGTGGAGTCGTCTCGGTTATTAGCTTATCCATAACTGCACCCCTTCTGCGGCGACTAACATAATGCACAGTCCTATGGCGAGTGCATCGTAACGGGTGAAACGTGTGGGGATGATTGTGGTACGTGGGGCCCGTTCCGCGCTTTTACCCACCCCGACGGCTTTCAGCAGTGCTGCCGCTGATAGTTCATCAACAATGCGGGTAGCAGACAGTAAAAACGGTATGAGAATAAGTTCTAGATGGTGCAGTGGGTGAAGGATCATCGCTCGGAGTCCGGGTTGTAGCCCGCGCAGTACCATTGCTTCTTGAGTGGATGAGAGCTCATCGCGAGCTATGGGGAAAAACCTGTACATGACCATAATCGGCACGTAAATAAATACGGGAACACGCAAGCGGGTAAGAACAGCCGATACCTGGTGCGGGGTGATAGCAGTAAAAAACATAATGCCGAATGCCGCGGTGATATTGAACTTCATGAACCAGAATGCTGATACTCCCACGGCAACACTCACGTGGCTGGGGGCGATCACGGGAGGTACAAAAGCACAGATAACGCAGAGAAGCTCAAACCCTGCCCACCACATAAAGAGGCGCCACGGTAGGGCGCATAGGCTAAATAGTGCTGTGGTGGTGATGCACAGCAGAATCAGCCAGGTAGCGCTGCTATTAATGGCAATAATGTTGGTGAAAAACGTCAGGAGTATGAGTGAACGGGGGTCGAGCTTCCCGCCGCCATGTACGGATACGCCCTCCGATTGAATCTGTGATTGTTGTGCACCTCGTGCCGCCCCAACTGATAGTTCAGGCAGCTCCAGAAACCCGGAATCCTCCATAGAAAGCACTCCTTTATGTCCTACTTAGCTTAAGCTTAGCAATATTTTTGGGGGTATAGTACATAAATTGCTTTTATGACAATATTTATGTTTCCCTCTCGCAGGAAGAGGTGACGACTTCTAAACTGGATGTCATGGAGAAAACCCGCACGAAACCTCCCGGCACACCACTATTTATTGGAGCCGCCATCGCAGGTTTATTGCACGCCGCACCCAGCTTTTACTGGATGTGCGGCGGGATGTGGCTGTTAGATACCGTGGGACCAATGGCCGTCAAATTACAGCAAGAGGGCAACGTGCCGGTGCGGTTTTTACTGGCCGCCGTGTTTATCGCCAAAGTTACGGGCGCACTTGTGCCGCTTATAGACCATCTACGACCACCCGCGCACGCGTGGGTTCGCATTGTGTCTTGGGTGGGCGTTTTAGTGCTTATAGGCTGGGGCGGCTACGGGACTTTTGCGGGGTGGCAGCGTGTAGTAACTGGCAAAGCTTCCCTGGATCATCCAATCATCGCGGGGCACACCTACTTGTGGAGTCCCCTTTTCCTCATGTGGGGACTGCTGCTGTGCGGGGCGTTATTCGTCTCGCGCGCCCGCCGCCAGAAAGTATCGGCAGCCTAAGTCAGGGGATACTGAGCGTATCTGCCGCCGCAAGGGTCTGCGCACCGGCATTGAGAAGATGCACGGCTTCTGCGAGTGCGGGTTGGTACAGTGGCTCAAGCTCCTGTTCTATGTCTCGGCCAAAAGCTGTGCAGAGCGTCTCATACCCCCAGAAAGCCCCATACAGGCACCCACCGATTGCCGCAATCGTGTCAGAATCTCCGGGGGTATTCACCAGCGCCAGTATGCCATCTTTCGGGCTTCTGAAAGCGCTAAAAACTCCCAGAACGTTAAAGAGGGCTTCTTCAGCCACCCAGCCTTCACCGAAAAAGGCGTTAGGGTTTCTTCCGCCCTGCAGCGCACAGATGAGGTCTGCCCACGACAGCTCAATATTATTCACCGCTTGTTGTACGAGCATTATGCCCGGCTGCAGGTACGCAAAAGGTGTCCCTTCAACAAGGTTCTGCAGTTCACCGCAAATAATGGTGGCGGCCGTAAAAATCTGTTCCCGCCGCACCAGCTGCCCGCTCAGGATACGATGTGTAAGGTTGGTGAAAAACGCGGCCGAAACTGCGGCGAGCATATGCTCGTGTGTAGTTTCGGATTGGAGTATGCTCAGCACTGTTGCCGTTTCCCGGTCGAACGGTAGCGCCCCCAGCCAGCCGGAGCGCATGATTGTTCCGTTGCCTTTGCTATCGTTCCCGTAGGCGGGTTCTTTGCCGGTAAGTGCAATAGCCGGATTCTTGCGGTAGTTATTAATGGAGCTCATGCAGGCGTTGCCGGGTGCCCGATTATTATGTTTACTAGTCCCGAAGAGCACATATTCGTCAAGGAAGGCACGGCGGGCAGCATTGTGAAATCCTGTATCGAGCCGCGGTGAACGCAGCTTATGGCCGTATGCCCGCACTATCTGTTGAAGGGCCGCCACATTATGCAGGCTCATTTGGGTATCGTCACTAATGATGAGTGTTCCGCTGATCCCCGTGACGGCTGGGGCATTCTCAAATTCTACGGGGTACCCTAGGGCATCTCCCAGAGCCAACCCGTAGACCATACCGCGAATACGGCTTTCACGCTCCCTGGTGTTTACGCTCTGCTCTGTCACGGGCACCCCCCTACTTAAACGGTGTTATTACCTACCACTTTATCGTCACTCGCTCAAAAACGCGCAAGGTAAAGCGGGGCAAAAAGATATGCACAGTGCGGCTAGCAGCGCCTATCACTCACCAAACCACATGCGCGCCGTAACGCGCATCCGTTCGGGCAGGTGGGTAAACAGCAGGGATTTAGGCCCTGCGGCTTCTACGCCATTGTATTTCGCCTCGTCTACTAGCCGCACGTGCACGGTTTTACCTCGGCAGTGAAGGTATATGCATTATTGAGTTTCCGGTAGGTGCCGTGAACGTTTTAGTGAATGAGAAAAACCTCGCCGTCACGTACTTCTAGGGGGTACACGCCAATCGTGTAATCAGCACCCGAGACACATTCACCGGTGGTGAGGTCATACACCTCTTTATACAGAGGGGAGGTGATGGTTGGGTGCCCGTCCTTCTCCCCCACAATGCCGCGAGCAATAACGAGAGCACCGCTATTAGGGTCGAGGTGGTCGCAGGCGTAGTAGCCGTGCTTAGTTTTGAAGATTGCGTACTGATGACCTTCCACAAGAGCAACTTCGCCCCAGTTCTCTTCGAGGTCAGTTTCAGCGCAGATGCGGGTAGAGAGGGATTCGGGAGCCTGTGTGCCCATGAGGTTTCCTTCCTATCAGCTTGCCCCGCGCAGCTTATATAGAGTACACCGCTACCAGTAAATTTCAGCGGGATTCTTAGCAAGCCAGCAGGACAGCATAAGATATGTGCGACATTTGGATTTTACACCAAAAACACAACATAAAAAAATATGACTCCCGTTAGCCTGCAAAAGTACCCATCACCCTATTTTCCAGCTAGTTTAGCCTTACCTAAACCTCTTTCTTCTTAGGGTCAGAAACACCCAATATTTCCGCACAAAATCAAGGATTTTTTTATAGAAATTTTGTTTCAAAACAGCACTAAAGACACCTTTCTCACCTGCGTTATGTGTAATATAAAGTTGTGACCTCTATGGAGACGCAGACACCCCCGAGAAAACCACACATTCCCACACTCGCTGTGGTTTACTCCATGCCGAACATTGGTACTCCCGCATACTAGGACGGCAACCCCAGTGGGCGCGCCTGCCGCAGTCACACGCACCATAAAACCAGGAAGGAAAAACATGTCGCAGCACACCACTGCAACATCAGGCCGTAATATACTCGTTGTTGGCGCAGGTCCCGCCGCGTGGCGTTTCGTACGTGCCTATCATGAAGGCGCTCAGGATGCCGGACGCGCCTCTGATACCATTACTGTTCTCAACGATGAACCATACATCCCCTACGATCGCGTTGCGATCGAGCAGCTCTTTAAAGACACCAACAAAGACCTTACCCTGGGCGACCCGGCACTCTGGGACGAGTCCACGATCAATCTGGTCAGCAACACCCGCGGCGAATCGCTCAACCGTGAATCACGCATCGTTAAAGGTTCAGACGGCGTAGACTACCCCTACGATGTGCTCGTGTTCGCCACCGGTTCAAGTGCGGTGCGCATCCCGATTCCTAACGCAGATTCCGCCCATGTATTCCGTACCGCAGACGATGTTAAAAACATGGTCTCCGAAGTTGAGCGGCTGCAGACTAAACTTGGGCGTGCCCCGCGCGGCATTGTCGTCGGTGGAGGCCTTCTCGGGCTGGAAGCCGCGGAAGGGCTCAAAGATCTCGGCGCTGAACCCACCATTCTTGATGTTGCCCCCTGGCTTCTCTCCGTGGAGGTCGATCAGGGCGGCGGTTACGCGGTCAACGCCCAGATCAAAGCAACCGGGATCGACATCGAAACCGGTGCGTTCATATCCGCTATCAACAAAGATGCCTCAGGCGAGGTTATTTCGGTCTCCGTAGCAGATTCCACCTCGGACGAAGCCGTTATTCACCAGATTGATGCAGACCTCGTGGTCTTCGCAGCGGGTATTCGCCCCAACGATGAGCTGGCACGCACCGCTGGACTAGAGACTGGCGAACGCGGCGGTATTCTCGTCAATAATGCGTGCCACACAAGCGATGAGCATATCTGGGCTATCGGTGAAGTAGCCTGCGTACTTGGACGAACCTGGGGTCTGGTTGCCCCCGCCAACGCAATGGCAGATGCGGTCGCCAAGAATCTGCTCGAAGGCAACGAAGATGCTCAGGTCGAAGAGTTCGATATCGCCACGAAACTTAAGTTCTCGGGTGTACAGGTCGCTGGCTTCGGTGACCGCCGCGGCACCACGGAAGGCTGCCTCGAAATTCTCTTCGCAGACCCCGCACGCGGCATGTACCAGAAGATCGTGACCAGCGGCGACGCCAAGACCCTCCTCGGCGGTGTTTTCGTGGGAGATACCGCTCCGTTCGATTCCCTCAAGCCGCTGCTGGGGCGAGAACTTCCGGCAGAGCCCAATGTGTACCTCACCGCAGCGGGAGGCGGCGACGGTATTCCCGATACCGAGCTGCCCGACGATGCCATTCTCTGCTCGTGCAACAACATTAGCTTCGGCGAAGTCCGTCAGGCAGTAGTTGACGGCAACCACGACGTACCCGCCCTAAAGGCATGCACCACGGCTGGCACCCAGTGCGGCTCCTGTGTGCCCATGCTGCAGAAAACCCTCGAACAGCAGATGAAGAAGATGGGTATGACCGTCTCCAAGGCGCTGTGCGAGCACTTCGACTTCTCCCGTGCAGAGCTTGCGGAAGCGGTACGCCTGACCAACCTCGACGACTTCGATTCGGTCATTGCACGCTTCGGGCACGGCGGCGACGGCTGCGCTATCTGCAAACCAACGGTCGCCTCAATCCTTTCATCTTTCCGCAACTCCTACGTGCTCGATGCCGGTCGCGGTGGAATACAGGAAACCAACGACCGCGCCCTGGCAAACATGCAGAAGAACGGCACCTACTCGGTTGTGCCACGCATCCCCGCAGGCGAAATTCCTGCTAAGAAGCTAGCCGTCATTGCCGCCGTTGCGGACGAGTTCAACCTCTACGTCAAGATCACCGGTGCCCAGCGTATCGGTATGTTCGGTGCCCGGCTGGAGCAGCTGCCCTACATTTGGGAACGCCTTGTCGACGCCGGATTCGAGTCCGGTCAGGCATACGGTAAGTCGCTGCGTAACGTTAAATCCTGCCTCGGCTCAACCTGGTGCCGCTACGGCGTTCAAGACTCGGTGGGTATGGCCGTCGAGCTGGAGAATCGCTACCGTGGCCTGCGTTCACCCCACAAGTTCAAGTTCGGTGTCTCCGGCTGTAACCGTGAATGCGCCGAAGCACAGGGCAAAGACGTGGGCCTGATCGCCACCACCAACGGCTGGAACCTATATCTGGGCGGTAATGGCGGCGCGAACCCCGCTCACGGTCGTCTGTTCGTCAAAGATGCCTCCAGTGAAGAAGTTGTTCGTTACATCGACCGCTACCTCATGTACTACATCCGCACAGCGGATAAGCTACAGCGCACCGCCCGATGGCTCGAAGACCTTGACGAAGAGCACGGCGACGGTTTAGCGCACCTGCAATCAGTACTCATTGATGACTCGTTGGGCGTCTGTGAGGATCTGGAACGTGATATGCAGCGCCACGTGGATTCTTACCAGGACGAATGGGCTGCCACCCTCAAGGACGAGCGCCGTCTGCGCCGTTTCCGCGCCTTCATTAACGAACCCGATGGCAGCGATGAGGCCGCACACCTGTTTGTACTAGAGCGTGAACAGATCCGCCCCGCAACGCCCGAGGAAATCGCTGCAGCTGAGAAGGGCGAAGGCAACACGGTCCTGGTGACCGGTGCGAAAATCCCGGTCGGCCCGCCCAGCGCGCATAACCCCGTTCCGGCACAAGCCTAAGGACCGCCCATGTCACCTAAAATTCCGCCGTTTCCGCCGCGCGAATTTGCAACGATTGACGAGGTCCTGGCTGGCAGCTCTATCGGCTCCGCCGACCGTGAGGTTCCTTCCCCTGGCCCCCGTGCGGAAACACCCGGTAAGGTGTATATCGCTGGGGGCGGGCCGGGCGCCCTTGATTTACTGACCCTGCGTGCTGCACGGGCCCTCGGTGAAGCCGATGTGGTGCTGCTGGACCATTTAGCCCCGCAAGAATTTGCCAAGTACTCCCCAAACGCTCTTATCGTTGAGGTGGGTAAGGTGCCTGGCAAACACGCGGTGCCGCAGTCACGTATCCAGCAACTCATGATTGATTATGCGCTCGCGGGTAAAACCGTGGTACGGCTCAAGGGTGGTGACCCATACGTCTATGGGCGTGGGGCAGAAGAGCTAGATGCGTGTATCGCGGCTGGGGTTGATGCTGAGGTTATCCCCGGTATTACCAGCGCAGTAGCGGTTCCGGCACGTGCGGCTATTCCCGTGACCTTGCGGAAGGTATCGTCCATTTTTACGGTGGTCTCTGGGCACTCTGGTTTGAACGAGGCTGAAGTGAATACCCTTGTGGCAACCCTGCGGGCTAATGGCACCGTGGTGCTTCTCATGGGTGTGCGCACCCTCCCTGATACCGTTGCTGCACTGACTGCGCACGGGATAAGCGCCGATACCCCTATGGCAACCATAGAGAACGGCTATTCCGACGCTGAACGAGTTACAATCACCACTCTCGAAAACTCCGGGCGAGACTGTGCGGAAGTAAAAGCTCCGGCTATTACCGTTATCGGAGAGGTGGTGTACTACGCCCGCGATGACCAGCAACAATTCGTGAGTGAAGTGCACGAAAAGCTCAGGGCGCAAAGCACCTCATAACCCGTTTAGGTGCTCGTATCTGCCTTCGGCGCATCCGTTTTAGGGTGTGGCCGTTGTGGAAGAAGCCCCCGCCTACTGGATGTCCTGGTTTCCAGTGGCGGGGGCTTCTGCATGCCTCTTTGTGCCTCTGCGGCTAATTTCTGAGCGCTTCCATCACACGGTTCAGTGCACACGCGGCAATAATACGGGCTGAGGCCGTATCATGCGAGTTCACCAGCGGAGCTGCGACGGTTGTGCCGGGGCTGACGCGTTCAATATCACGACGCATCTTTCCCGCGAAAAAACCCTCTGCCAGAAGATAGGGGGATGCGAAGCTTGGCTGTTCTGTCTCGGCCAGATCCGCCAGTTTCGGGTCTATGGCGGCTACGAAGCCGTTACGCACCGGTTCCCCCAGTTCAGCTTCAAGCAGCGCTGCGGCCTGGCTCATATCTTCCCTGCCGTCTTGCCGGGAAGATCCCGCCGACCCCTGCACCACCATCCCGGCCCCCGGCGACCAGCCTGCCTGCTCTAGGCGTGCCCTCTGTAACGCGGCCAGGGAGGCATCTGGCCCTAGAGGTTCAGCGATACGCACCTGTGCAATACCACTATTTTTGGCAGCGCGCCGCAGATCAACCTGCGTGTGGAACCCTGTTGAGAGCAGAATCGGGACGATAACGCACAGCTCTTCTTTGGGTAACGCAAGCGCTGCCTCATCCACGTTTGGGGATTGCACATCGACATACGCCTCGTGTACCTGATACTGCGTATCCTGAGAGCCGCCGTGAGCTCTCAGCATATCGTCCAGTTCGACGCGAACTAGGTTGATGGCAGCGCGACCTTCAGCAGAGTCGGTGCCGTGCGCAGTGGCCAAAATATGTATGGTTTTCATATCTCGATTCTACTGAGAAGACAACTGGCAGGCACCCGTAAAGGTAGACCGGTCCTTTACCGCATATCCGTCAGGTTTCGGCGTGAAAAGGGGCGCAGGCCTGTTATCGAACCATACGGTAGATGAATGCAGCCATCGCGTCACGTTGCACAGGCTGCAGCGGACGGAAGGTACGATCAGGCCAGCCGTGCGCAATATTCTGGCTGTGCATCCAAGCAATTTCTTTATAGAACCCGTCATGTGGGGCCATGTCGGTAAAGGGTGAGGTCGCTGGCGGCGTATAGTCTGGCTCCTGCGCGGCACGGTAGAAGAATGCCGCCAGCGCATCACGGTTTATAGGCGCATTGGGGCGGAACGTACCATCGGGGTAACCGGTGGTGATGCCGCGGCGGTGCAACCACACGATTTCTTTGTAAAAGGGGTGATCGGTGGGCACATCAATGAATGGGGATTCTTGGGGCAGCGTCACGGCGGGCGAGCCAGCTAGGCGATAGAAATAGGCTGCGACAGCGGCCCGTTCCACACTTTCATGGGGGTGGTAGGTGCCGTTGGGGTAGCCGGTGGTGATACCACTCGCTGCTAACCATTCAATTTCTGGTTGCAGGTGTGACCCGGCCGGAACATCGGAGAATGTGGGGTGTGTCAGTGAGGCATTAAGGGTGATCGGGTCTAGCTCCCGGTTTTGTGGCAGCAGTTGGGTGCCGTCAAAGATGCGAGCGCCGTCGTCGGTCATGGTCAGTGGGGCTTTGTCGAGGCTTATGCGCCCATCAGCCACTTTGAGGTTCTCGGTGTTAATGGTGGCGAAATCCACGTTTGTGTAGGTTTTACGCTGCCCATCTAGTGTGGAAATGGTTGCGTCGAGGGTGATTTTGCCGGAGGCTCCACCGTCACTGATGGTTATTCGTACACGGCTAAAACGCATATTGAGTTGGCTGTGGTTGCTGCGCAGGCTGAGTACACCTGGAATCATGATTGTTCCTGCCCCGTTGGTGTAGCTGCCTGTACCGTTTTTCCAGATGAATTCGCCTTTGTCGTTATGGGTGACATCGGTGAGGTCCAATACTGCTGAAACGTAAGGGTTGGAGGCGTACTCGCGGAGGGCGGGCATCACTCCCCAGTTGATGGTGCCTTTAGTAATAGTGTGATCGTTATTTGTTGTGGCAGTCTGGGTCGCTGGGGCCGGTACCTGCTGGGTGGGGGATGCCAGTAGTGGTGTGGGTGTGAGGATGCTGGTGCTTGCGGTAAGGAGTACAGCGGCGGTCGCTATACAGATACGGTGACCGCGTCTGTGTAATACTCCGGTATGGTTGTGCTGGATGTTGGCATGTGTAGTGTAGCGCATGGTGCGTAACCTCTTTGTGTTAGTGTATGCTCCGCGCGCTGCAGTTCAGTTTTTAGGTATGCTGTAGTGCCTGTGTGCGGGGCATACGGTCGTACCGGTGACATTTCAAGAATAATGCGCGTGGTGGTTTTCCGTGCACCGGATGTGAGGATTCCAGCATTTTTGTTACAATAATCTCAATTTTTGATATCTTTTAGTAGTTTTATGCATAAAACGGGCCTGTGGCAGCGCCATGAATTCGCCGCCGCAGGCCCGTGGCTGGGGCCGTGGGTACGGCCTATTTATTACGGATAACCTTGAACTGGCTGGCCTGCGCAACGGGGCGCAGGGTAATACAATCAAGGTTCACATGGTGAGGAACGTTCAGGGCGAACACGACGGTTTGGGCAACGTCTTCGGCCACCAGGGGTTTCTCAACTCCTTCATACACTTTTGCAGCCATCTCAGCTGAGCCGAGCCTATTGAGGGAGAACTCTTCGGTGTGCACCATGCCGGGGCGGATCTCAATCACCCGCAGGTTATTGTCAGCTTCTTCAAGGCGCAGGGCCTCAGTCAAACCGCGCGCACCGAATTTGGCGGCATTGTACCCCGCCCCTCCTTCGTAGCCGCCTTCTGCTGCGGTTGAGGTGAGGTTAAGGATGCTCCCTTCACCGCTGGCACGTAATGCCGGAATGAAGGCCCGCACAGTATTGAGGATACCGAGCACGTTAACCCGGTACATGGCCAGGTAGTCTTCCGGGCTGCCGTCAGCCACACGGTCAAGGCCAATCGCTCCCCCGGCAATATTGACGAGAGCATTCACACGACCACCGGTTTCAGCGAGGATGTTCTTGGCCGCGGCCCTTACGGCGGCTTCATCAGTGACATCGCAGGTAACAGGGTGCGCACCGGTTTCGGCTTCAAGAATCGCGAGACGTTCTGCACGGCGGGCTAGAGCATACACGTTCCAGCCGGTGGCGGTGAGCTGTTGGACGGTGGCGCGGCCTATGCCGCTGGAAGCACCGGTAACAACAGCAACTTTACCGGCTTGTGAGTTGGGGGCGAAAGGGTTTGCGGGCATAGGTGTAGGTTCCATCATGCTTTTAAGGGTACAGTCGGTGGTTGTGTGGCGCAGAATATTACACGCCTAATAGTGATTTTTATACTCACCGTATAAAGCGTGCGCCACTAAATACTGAGGTGGGAAAATGTGTGGGGATTTTTGCAGATGTGAGTGAGATTATGCATTAGAGTGTTTCAAGATTTGGGCGTCTTCAGTCAACACTATAGAGCAAGATATGTGCGCCTTTTGCGTTTTTACTAGGCGTACATCCTAAAACTGAAGTAGACATTTTAGATGGTATGGGCTGTATTTTTTATACTCCCATTTCCACCAAGATTCAGTGTTGGTTATAAACTCATTTAAATGTATCTGCTAAAACCTCTTTGATGTCCCAAAAAAATTTAAATAGCTAAACCGGCTATCTATACCATTAGAACTTTTGAGAGAACCTCCGTCTCCGCAACAGTGCGCAAAGTATACCTAGCGACTAACGGTCTGGGTTACTTTTTACGGCGCGGCAGACCCCATTTGGAGCGTTCCCCGTCACGAAACCCCAAGCGATGCTCAAAATGCCGTGAGCTGCTTCCGGTTTTAGTAGAATCTGGAGGTACAGTACCGGCCCGAGCAGCCAAGAGGTAGAGAAGCCCAGTGCCCGGCACAAACAGAATAAGCGGTAGTACGAAATTTAGGCGAGCTTCGCTATAGCGGGTGCGTGTGGTCAGATGCCACAGGCAGAAACCAACAATTGCTGCATGTACGATAAGTAACGTAATTTCGAAACTATACATAGGGAACCCCCTTACGTTGTCCCGGCAGATACCTTAATCCTACGCCTCTTTCTGTAGCTGGCGGAAGAGATGCAACCACCATCACCCAGATTTTCTACACAGCTCCCCTACTATCAGGCGTTCTCCTCTTATTCTTGTGATGCTGCGGCTTCTTCAGAGGGCGGCGGCCCACCCAAAAGTGAAACGCCGCCCCAATACGTGCAGATTCTTTGTGCGTTTTCTATTTGCTAGCGGTTCAGGTGTTTGTACCGGTAGATGAAAGCAGCCATTGCGTCACGATTAATGGCGTTGCCCGGGCGATAGGTTTTATCGGGCCAGCCGGTGCTAATCTTCCGGTCGGCAAGCCAAGCAATTTCTTTATAGAACTGGTTGTTGGTAGAAACATCTGCAAACGGGGACTGGGCGGGCGCTAAGTACGCGGGTGAGCCAGCGGCGCGGTAGAAGAACGCCGCCATTGCGTCACGGTTTACAGGCGCATTGGGACGGAACGTACCATCAGGGTAGCCGGTGGTGATGCCTTGATCACGCATCCACGAGATTTCCTTGTAGAAGGGGTGGGTGGTGGGAACATCACTAAATTTTGAGGTGGCCGGTGCGGTGTATTTGGGTGAGCCCGCCATGCGGTAGAAGAAAGCAGCCATCGCGCCACGTTCAACATTTCCCTGCGGGCGGAACGTGCCGTCTGGATACCCGGTGGTGATCTTCTGCTGGGCGAACCACTGGATTTCCGTGTAGAAGGCGGCCCCCTCAGGAACATCTGAGAACACTGCATGAGTTCCCCGCAGCCCGGCGTTTACAGTAAGCGGGTCAAACCTGTATTCCTCGGCTTTGTTATAGAACCCGGAGAATGCTTGAGCACCCGCCGGGGTGAGGGTTACAGCGGCATTATTGAGGGTGAGTGTGGATCCGTTCACGCGAACCGAGCTGGTGTCGACGGTAGCGAACTCGGTGTCTTTAAACACGTGATTATTGCCCTGCATATCTAGTGAGGAACCGTCAAGGATAAGCTTGCCTTCGCGCCCGTTCAACTGCAAACGGACGTTTGTGAAAGTCATATCAAGTTTCCCGTGGTGGCCGGTGATATGCAGAGTGCCGGGGAAATTGATAGTGCCAGACCCATTCTGGTAGGTGCCGGTGCCCGCAGACCATTTAAAGGTGCCGTCAGCATTACGCGCCAGACCGTTGGTAGTCTCGATACGTGAGCCAACCGCAGGCTTGGCCAGGTAATCACGGAAGGACTTTTTCAGTCCCCAGTTCATGGTGGCGTTCTGAACCACCTGGGAATTCGCGGCGGGGTTAACTGCATCGGTCACAACCGCCGCAGGGGCCTGCTCAACGGCGGTTGCCGCGGGTACGGTGGCGAGTGTACTTACGCTCAAGGCTGCTGCTACCAGCAGGGCAGCAGGACGTTGCGCTCTAATAATCACAGAAAAATCTCCTTCGACATGATGGTGCGCTGTCACGGTCGCTGATTTAGCGCATCACAGCTAGATACTAAGGTTATCCTATTTTCTAAATAAAGTGGTACTGCTTATTTTCTTGCACTGCTGCTTGAAGGTGCGGTTCACAGGCCCCACAGCCGAAGCCTGCAGCAGGGTGCGTGGTTTTGCCTGCTGCCACCTACTAAATGTGAGAAAATAGCCCCTATGGCTGAAAATACTCAGGGCTCAGACTCGCCCGCACAGATTAACGTTCCTGATCGTCCCGCGCTCGAAGGCCTCGAAGACAAACTCTCCGAGCGCTGGGCACAGCAGAAAACCTATGCCTTCGACGAGAACACGACGCGCGAACAGGTTTATTCGATTGATACCCCACCGCCGACCGCATCCGGCTCGCTCCATGTGGGGCACATGTTCTCCTACACTCAAACCGACGTTATCGCCCGCTACCAGCGTATGAGCGGTAAGAATGTCTTCTATCCTTTGGGCTGGGATGATAACGGCCTGCCCACCGAACGCCGCGTACAGAACTACTACGGTGTGCTGTGCGACCCTTCCGTTCCCGATAACCCAGATTTTCGCCAGCTGATCCCGCTCAAGGCCGATGGCTCGCCCAAACCCGACCGCAGCCAGGCAAAATGGCCGCGTATTTCACGCAATAACTTCATCGAGCTGTGTGAAGAACTCGCTGTTGAAGACGAGAAAGTTTTCGAGCATCTTTTCACAACCCTAGGGCTTTCCGTCGACTGGTCCCACACCTACCGCACCATAGATGCGCATTCACGCAAAGTCTCGCAACTTGCATTCCTCAAAGACCTTGAGGCGGGCAACGCCTACATGGCGGAGGCGCCGACTATGTGGGACGTTACCTTCCGAACCGCCGTAGCGCAGGCCGAACTTGAAGATAAGGAACGCGACGGCGCCTACCACCGTATTAGTTTCCACCGCGAAAACGGCGAAAAAGTCTGGATTGAAACCACCCGCCCCGAGCTGCTGCCCTCCTGTGTGGCGCTGGTGGCGCATCCCGATGATGAACGGTATCAGCCGCTCTTCGGCACGAAAGTGACTTCTCCCCTATTCGGTGTTGAGGTTGAGGTGAAGGCACATCCGCTGGCTCAGCCCGATAAAGGGGCTGGCATCGCCATGATCTGTACCTTCGGCGATACCACCGACGTTACCTGGTGGCGCGAATTGCAGCTTCCGACCCGTGCCCTCATCGGGCGTGACGGCCGTTTCTCCCGCGAAACTCCCGAATGGATTACCTCTGCCGAAGGCCGCGAACGCTACGAGCGTATGGCGGGCACCACCGTCTTTACCGGTCAGAAGACCGTAGTTGAGATGCTTGTCGAAGCTGGCGAGATGGAGGGTGAGCCGAAAAAGATTAAGCACCCCGTCAAGTTCTATGAGAAGGGCGATAAGCCCCTTGAGATCGTGGCTTCACGCCAGTGGTATATTCGCAACGGTGGTCGCGACGCCGAGCGCCGCGAAAAGCTCATTGAGCGTGGACGCGAAATCAACTGGGTTCCTTCCTTTATGCGCAGCCGCTACGAAAACTGGGTGGAAGGTCTTAACGGCGACTGGCTGATCTCCCGTCAGCGTTTCTTCGGCGTTCCGTTCCCACTCTGGTACCCGCTTGATGCTGAGGGTGAGCCGGATTATGAAAACTCGATTCTGCCGACTGAGGATATGCTTCCGGTAGACCCGGCCTCGCAGGCTGCCCCCGGATATTCGGAAGACCAGCGTGGTGTGCCCGGCGGATTTATTGCCGATCCGGATGTTCTCGATACCTGGGCTACTTCTTCACTCACCCCGCAAATCGCAACCGGCTGGGCCACAGATCCTGAGCTGCACGCAAAGACCTTCCCGATGGATCTTCGCCCGCAGGGACACGATATTATTCGTACCTGGCTCTTCTCCACCGCCGTGCGCGCCGAGACCCTGGCGTCCTCTGTACCTTGGTACAATACCGCGCTGTCAGGGTGGATTCTTGACCCCGACCGCAAGAAAATGTCGAAGTCCAAGGGCAATGTTGTTGTCCCGCACGATGTGCTCGATAAATACGGTTCGGATGCGGTACGTTATTGGGCGGCCTCGGCCCGCTTGGGTGCTGATACCGCCTATGACGAAGGTCAGATGAAGATCGGCCGCCGTCTGGCGATTAAACTTCTCAATGCCTCAAAGTTCGTGCTGAATTTGGGTGCTACCGAGAAATCGGTGATTACCTCACAGGCGCAGGGGCGGGTTCTCACGAATGCGCTGGACCGTTCTCTGCTTGTGCGCCTAGCCTACTTGGTTGAGGAAGCAACGGCAGCTTTTGAGAAATACGAGTACGCTCGTGCCCTCCAGATTGCGGAGAGCTTCTTCTGGTCTTTCACCGACGATTTCGTGGAGCTCATTAAGGACCGTGCCTACGGTGCTCGCGGTGAGACCGAGCAGGCTTCCGTGTTGGCGGCTCTCGCCACCACCCTGGACGCGCTGCTGCGGCTCTTCGCGCCTTTCCTGCCGTTTGTGACCGAAGAGATTTGGTCGTGGTGGCGCGCGGGCAGCGTGCACCGCGCACCTTGGCCGCAGGCTCTGCCGGTTCTTGAGGGTGCTCTGCTGGCGGATTACAGCGCGAATAACCCGACCGCCGGTATTTCGGCGCAGTGGGTGCTCGCTGATGTAAACCCCGATCAGATTGAGAACCTCAAGCAGATTCTTCCCGATGTTGCTGAGGCCCTGGGGCGTCTGCGTAAGGAGAAGAGCGACCGCAAGGTGAAGCAGCGTGCCGAGGTAAAGACCGCCCAGGTGAATGCCCCCGCCCAGAAGCTGGGGCGTATTACGCTGGGGCTGGATGACCTGAAAGCGGCAGCGAACGCCCACGAACTGGTGTTCGTTGAGTCTGAGGGTGAGCTCACGGTCAGCGGTTTTGAGCTGGTGCCTGAGGACACCGAACAGTAGTACACCCGCGGGTGATACATGATAAAGTGCCGAAGTATCGGGGTTTTACGTCCCGGTGCTTCGGCGCTTTTATGCCCCCCATACTGTAACCCCGACAGCCTAAGAGACAGGAGCCGCTCATGACTACCGCCCAAGGCGATTCTGACGGTGCCGTGCCCGAACCTGCATCTGCCGGACCGCCGGTGTACCGTGGTGATCTTGAGCACCGTGGCGAGTATCAGGATATTGTGCCCAAGAGCTTCTGGACAGGGTTTACGGATACGGCATTTTTCATTTTTGCGGGCGTCGCCTCACTGGTGCTGACCATTATGCTACTAACCTCAAGTTTTACTCACTCGTGGTGGGGCCTGCTGTTGGCGCTCGTGTTCTGGGGGTTCACCGCCTATCTGACACTACCGCGTTTCCACGCGATTATGAGCCGCATCTATGTGCCGGATTATTTTATTGGCCGCACCCGAACCTCCGACGGTCTGCTGGGTGACCCCGTGAACCTGGGGCTGATTGGTACTGAAGAGCAGATTCACCAGGCCATGTTGAACGCAGGCTGGACCCGCGCCGACGAAGTGACCTTGGCGTCATCATGGAAAATTGTGGTATCGACACTTACCCGCCGCTCGTATGCGGAGGCCCCGGTTTCTCCGCTGAAAATTTTTGGGCGCGTACAGTCCTTTGCCTACCAGCAGGAGGTTGATGGAAACCCTGAGAAACGCCACCATGTGCGGTTCTGGAAAACCCCCGATGGGTGGCTTCTGCCCGGTGGCCACCGGGTGGACTGGCTGGCCGCTGGCACCTACGATTCGGGGGTGGGGTTTAGTTTCTTCACTTTGCAGGTGACCCATCGTATTGACGCGCAGACTGATTTTGAGCGTGACTATATTGTGGAGTCTATTCAGTACGCCTACCCGCAGACTGAGGTTGAGGTGATTAAGGATTTCTCGACCGGCTATCACGCGCGTAACGGCGGTGGCGACACCATTGTGACGGATGGTGCTTTACCGATTGTGACCCTGCGGAACGAGGGGCTTGAGCGGCAGGATGCGGAAGCCCGAGATGTGCGTCTTACCAGTGCGCACGATATTGCTGAGAAGCTGCCGATTGTACTGTTAACGGCGTCGCTGATGCTGGTGATTTCGAGTGTGGCCGAGCTAGTCACTTCGATATTGACGGTGGCGAACCGCCACGAACTGGTGTCGAATTTGACGGGTCAGGGTTCGGATACGGCAATGGTTCAGGTGCTGAACGGGCCGGAGGGTGATACGTTCATGATTTTTACATTGGTTGCGGCCATAGCAGTGGTGGTTATTTTTGAGTCTATACACATGTTTATGCTGTGGGCTACTCTGCGGGGTTCGTCGAAGGCACGGCGGATGGTGCTGCTTCTGCTGGTGGTCGGCTTCGCAGCCCAAGTTGCCTCAGTATTTGCGGCTGGTGAGGCGTTGACAATCAGCTCCCTGTTCTTCCAGTTGGGCGTGGCGGTATTTGCGATGCTCGGGTTCACCTCGGACGCTGCCGTGGATTACACTGCCTCCCGCAACTTTAGGCTGCGTAACTTGGAGAAGATCCGCGAAAAAGTACGTCGCAAGGCAATCCATCAGTAGCCACGTCCCCTTGCCGGCGCATATTTATAAGAGTATAGGGGCGGGGTGCCCACCATAACCGGTGGGCACCGCCCCTATTCGTAAAGCACCGTGATTACTGGGTGTTACTGTCTTCGCCGTGGAAGATAGGCCCGACCGTGCGGGTGCGTTTGAGCTCAAAGAACCCCGGGTATGAGGCCAGCGCCACAGCACCATCGAACACTTTACCGGCCTCTTCCCCACGGGGTGAGGGTGAGAGCACAGGGCCGAAGAACGCTACACCGTCAATGGCAATGAGCGGAACACCCACATCGTCGCCAACCTTCTCAAGAGCCTGCGCTACTGATGCACGCAGCGGCTTATCGTATTCGTCAGTGGTCGCGTAGTTCACCAGTTCTGCGGGAAGTTTTGCCTCCGCCAGGGCAGCCTCAATAGCGGGCAGGTATTTATCGCCTTGTGCGGTGTTCTTCTGGTGGTGGATCTGCTCGCCCAGCGCGTCGTAGAGAGGCTTCAGCGCATCATTGCCGTGCAGCTGGGCGGCAGCGGCCACCACTCGGGCCGGGCCCCAGGCGTTATCCATCATGGCACGGTAACCGGGGTTAAGGTCACGTCCCTCATTCAGCACTGACAGGGAGAATGGGTGCCAACGCACCTGAATATCACGGACTTTCTGCACCTCCCCAATCCAGCGGGAAGTAATCCAGCACCACGGGCAGGTGGGGTCAAACCAAAAATCGACGGTAGTTGTCACAGGATTTTCCTTTCTTCTGTATCAGCTTCGTTGACGCCCCATCGTTGGGGCACTTATGCAGACCTCTCCCTTTAGGCGGCCTTTTTCTTTGCGGCGGTGCTGCTCTTGCGAGTGCGCGGTTTCGCGGGCTTCTCAATGGCCTCCAGCACATACGCAGGTTCGCTTTCTCCCCTGGCTGCTGCCTCCGTAATCACCACAGCGGTAATATCGTCACGATCGGGAATGTCGAACATGATGGGCAGCAGGATGCTTTCCATCATGGCCCGCAGCCCGCGTGCACCGCTGTTTCGTTCGGCGGCGCGGTGGGCGACTATCCGTATTGCTTCTTCCTCAAACATGAGGTCTACGCCGTCTAGGGCGAACAGGTGTTTGTATTGTTTCATGAGCGCGTTCTTCGGCTCGGTGAGTACCTGGTACAGCTCCTCCTCGGTGAGTTGCTGCAGTGTGGTTACTACGGGCAGGCGTCCAATCAGCTCTGGGATTAGCCCGTAGTGTGCCAAATCGTCGGGGGTTAGATCGTTCAGGTATGAGCCAGTATTTTTTCCGGTCTCCAGTTCCGCGCCGAACCCGATCCCTGCGGGGGCTGTGCGTGAGGCTACGCGTTCCTGAAGCCCGTCGAAAGCGCCCGCGACGATGAACAAAATATGTGATGTGTCAATCTCTAAGGTGGTCTGTGTGGGGTGTTTACGCCCTCCCTCGGGCGGTACCCCCGCAACGGTTCCTTCAATAATTTTCAAAAGCGCCTGTTGCACGCCCTCACCCGAGACGTCACGGGTGATTGACATGTTCTCGCCTTTACGCGCGATCTTGTCGATTTCGTCAATGTAAATAATGCCGCGTTCGGCCTTTTTTACATCCCCGTCAGCGGCGTTAATCAGGCGCAGCAGAATGTTTTCAACATCATCCCCCACATACCCCGCTTCGGTGAGAGTGGTTGCGTCCACGAGGGCACAAGGTACGTCTAGCTTTTTAGCGAGCGACTGGGCCAGGTAGGTTTTACCGCACCCGGTGGGCCCAATCATGAGGATATTCGATTTACCCAGGTCAATCTGCTCCCCCAGGCTCGCAGCAAGGGTGCGTGAGGACAATAGCGGGTTGTCCGACTCTTGGATGCGTTTGTAATGGTTATAGACGGCCACCGCCAGGGTGCGTTTGGCGTCCTCTTGGCCCACCACATAGTCCTGTAGGTGGTCAAAAATCTCGCGGGGCGTAGCGAGAGTCCGCTGCGACCGAACCTTGGGGGCTGTCTCGCGTTTCGTCTCTTCTTCGAGAATATCGTTGCACAGCCCCACACACTCGTTGCAAATATTTACGTTGGGACCGATCACGACTTTACGCGCGGGTGTGCGCGGCTTATCGCAAAACGAACACCGTACCCCTGGTGAGGTGTCGATTGTATCCACGGGCATCCCTTTCCGTTGTGGGCCCATTACAGCACGCGAACCTAGTGCGCAGCGGGCCTTTTACAAGGCTACCGCAGATTATTCAGGAACGCAGACGCCGAGGTGTCGTTGAACCTCTTACGGTAGATTATCGGTGAGTATGACGAAGATTGCGAAATGTGACGAGTTTAAACTTCTGCGAGCGAAAACATGGCATGTGCAGTTGAAGCATAGTCCCCGTTTGTGTCCAGTGATGTTACACGGGCCTTGCCTCAAAGACCGGCGTGATTCTTATGCGGATAGTACGCATAAGGGCGGCGGCCTACCCAGCTATACCGGGTGGGCCGCCGCCCTCACGTTTAACACGGTCAGCAGTTCCCCGCATAAAAACCGGGGGTTAGCTTCTAGGTGTAGGACTCAGGGGTGTTAATCGCAGGTTTGTTGAGCTTACGCGAGTCTAGTACCTTATCGATCAGGCCGTACTCCAACGCGGCAGAGGCAGTCAGGATGTTATCGCGTTCAATGGAGCGGTCGACATCCTCATAGGTCTTCCCGGCATGCAGCGCCAAAGTCTTAGCGGTCCACTCACGCATACGCATCACTTCATTAGCATGGATTTCCAGGTCAGATGCCTGTCCACCCTGCTGCCCGCTCAGTGCCGGCTGATGGATAAGCACGCGGGCGTTCGGCAGCGCAAGACGCTTACCCGGAGTACCAGCGGCCAAAAGTACAGCCGCAGCCGAGGCCGCCTGCCCCAGGCACACGGTCTGAATCTCGGGGCGAATATACTGCATAGTGTCATAGATAGCGGTCATCGCGGTGAACGAGCCACCGGGCGAGTTAATGTACAGGGTAATATCCCGATCCGGGTCCTGCGCTTCCAGCACCAGCAGCTGCGCCATAATATCATCAGCTGAGGCATCATCCACCTGAATGCCCAGGAAAATAATGCGATCCTCAAATAGCTTTGCATACGGGTCCTGGCGTTTGTACCCGTAGGGGGTACGCTCCTCAAAGCTGGGAAGCACATACCGGTTCGACGGCATCTGCGGCGCAATATCATTCGGCAGGTAATTCATATCTTCTACTACTCCCCTACTTGCTTTCCTGAGCGAACTGTCCACCGGCAGTAGTCGCAATATGGTCGAAGAACCCGTAATCTAGCCCCTCCTGAGCGGTAAACCAGTTATCACGGTCATTATCCTTCAGGATGGTTTCAAGGGTTTTACCAGTACGCTCAGCAGTGATCTCAGCTAACCGCTTCTTCATATCAAGAATCAGCTCAGCCTGAGTACGAATATCAGAAGCCGTACCACCAATACCGCCCAGAGGCTGGTGCATAAGAATACGCGCATTGGGGGTAGCGTAACGCTTACCAATAGTGCCAGCGGTTAGCAAAAACTGCCCCATGGAAGCAGCCATACCAGTCACCACTGTCACCACATCATTCGGGATAAGCTGCATGGTGTCGTAAATAGCCATACCCGCGGTCACCGAACCACCCGGCGAGTTAATGTACAGGTAGATGTCAGCCTTCGGGTCCTCAGCCGAAAGTAACAGCATCTGCGAGCAGATCAGGTTAGCGTTCGAATCACGCACCTCAGAGCCGAGCCAAATAATACGCTCTTTAAGCAGGTGATTATAGACATAGTCTTCCTGGCTGCCAACAGCTGTGGATGCCATGCGTGCGGCGGCACTACCGGATCCAGTGGGCAGGGGCATGTAGCCTGACATATTCCCTCTTTTTCTTAACTAGGAGGCTCGCGCTGTCCCCTCTACGGGATACGCGACATTTGCTTGAGTACTACAATACCCCCTCTTCCCCTGCTGGTGCGCGGGTTCTTGCCGTAGTTCGCCAGAGGGCGAACGGTTACGCCCGCCGAAGCCACAGACCCCCGCGCCAGCACCGCCCGCCAAGTCCCGCTCTTCACCAGCAGTTTTAAAATACTGTGGGCGCACCCAAACCTTAACGGTTGGATGCGCCCACAATATGAGGTTAGGCCTGTTCAGCCAGCGGGAGTAACGAGGCTGCTACTTAGCCTCTTCTTCCTTGTTGTCTTCAAGGTATGAGGACAGGTCCACAACGTTACCCTTGGAGTCCTTCACCACAGCCTTCTTCAGCACCTCAGCCAAAGCCTTGGAGCGGCGAACCTCGCCCACCAGCATACCCGCCTGGCCGGAGCCATCCAGCATCTGAGCAAACTGGTTCGGGTCCATGCCGTACTGGGAGCTCATCGTGATGATGTACTCGATCATCTCGTTCTGGTTAACCTCAACCTCTTCGGCGTCGGCGATAGCATCAAGCACCATCTCGTTCTTAAACGCGGTCTTGGTGTTCTCACGAACCTCAGCGCGGTGCTCCTCAGTGTCGTGGTCAGCCTCAGCGTTCGGGTTGTTGAAGTGCTGCTCCAGCTGGTCCTCAATAACCTTCTCAGGAACCGGAATCTCAACCATCTCAACGAGCTTAGCCAGCACCTTATCGCGTGCCTGCGAACCCTGATCGGCGACCTTAGCCTCGGAAACCTGCTTCTTAATGTCTTCCTTCAGCTCATCAATGGTGTCGAACTCAGAGGCCAGCTGGGCGAACTCGTCGTCAGCTTCGGGAAGTTCACGCTCCTTCACGGCGGAAAGCTTCACCTTAATAACAGCCTGCTCACCGGCGTGATCCCCACCAGAAAGCTTGGTCTCGAACGTTGCGTCCTCACCAGCCGACAAGCCCAGCAGGGCCTCATCAATACCCTCAAGCATGGTGCCCGAACCGATCTGGTATGACAGGTCGTTGGCAGCGTCCACCTGCTCGCCGTCAATTTCGGCCGCAATGTCAATGGTCACAAAGTCGTTATCTGCTGCGGGACGCTCAACAGTCTTCAAAGACCCGAAACGCTCACGCAGCCCGTCAAGAGCTTCCTTCTCGTCGTCGGCGGTTACCTCAACGTCATCAACCTCAACCTCAATCCCCTCATACTTGGGAAGTTCGATCTCGGGTCGCACAGTCACCTCAATGGTGAGCTTAACATCAGCTTCGCGATCCTGCACGGTGGGCTGAGACTGCACGTTCAGTTCCGGCTGAGCCAGCGGCGACAGTTCATTCTCACCAAGAGCCTGGGCGTAAAAATCGTTCAGAGCCTCATTCAGAGAAGCCTCAACAATGTAGTCGAAGCCCGCACGCTGCTCAATCAGCTGCTTAGGCAGCTTGCCCTTGCGGAAACCGGGGACGCTAATCTGCTCGGCAAGGTTCTTGTAGGTGCGGTCCAGGTAAGGCTTGAACTCAGCGAAAGGAACCTCGACCTCAATTTTTGCCAGGGTCGGGTTGAGCTTCTCGACGGCGGTCTTCACGTCCGTTGATCTCCTCGTAAGTAGTTCGGTGGCGGAACGTTCTCTGAACCGCTCATGGTGTCTGAAAAAGGCGCTGGGTGAGCCTATTTCCGTCGGGGCGACAGGATTCGAACCTGCGATCTCCTGCTCCCAAAGCAGGCGCGTTAGCCAAGCTACGCCACGCCCCGTAAGGTACTTTTCGCATACCCAACACACAAGTTTAGCGGGTATTTGGGTAAATGCCTAACAGGGGCCGCATATTTATGTTCCTGAGCGGCCACAGCGGCCCCAACAGGCCGCTGACAACGGTTTTTATATTAAACCTCACGTTAAGACCTTGTGTTTTGAGGCTCTCAGCCCTAGCATATATAAAGACACGGAGGTAAGCATGAACCTGAAAACATATGACGCTATCGCCCACCGGGAAGGAACCGGGTGGGTTGTTGACGTGCCTGAGCTAGAAACAGCCGGGCAGCCAACTAACTTTAGCGGTATTCTTTTAGCAGCCACAGAAGCTATCTCCCGTGCCACCGGGCTGGAACCCGGAAATTTTGGGGTGCGGCTGGTGATCTAGCCCGCCCGTTTCTTTGACGTTAACGGCATTAGCCCTTGTCACAGGTTATTTCAGCAAGTTAGCAAAAATCAGCGGCTTCGTCCCTGCTCCAAGCCAGGGACAGGTAATTTTTAACCTACTTCTCAAAGCACAACAGAGACCCAAAGGTAAAAACCTTTGGGTCTCTTTGAGTGAGGGGATGACGGGAATCGAACCCGCGTCATCAGTTTGGAAGACTGAGGCTTTACCATTAAGCTACATCCCCAAAGAACTCACTTAGATTAGCGGCATATGTTTGAAGCTGTCAAGTTCTACCCAAAACCACCCCGAACATACGAGTTATTTCTGGCACCCAGGGCACCAGTAAAGTTTACGCCCGGCGATTTCTTCCATGCGGATGGTGGCACTGCATCGCGGGCACTTCTGCCCGTGGCGCATATACACATAGTTTGCGTGATCAGGCCACGCCTCAGTTTCAGGGATACCGGGACGATCCTGCTGCTCGGTGGTAATGATTCTGCCCACACGCACACCAATGGTGAGCAGATGCTTATTATCGTCCCACAGGCGGCGCAGCTCATCATCGCTGAGTGTCTTCCCGGGGCGTAACGGGTCAATTTTCTGGCGGTACAGCGATTCGGCACGAAAAATATTACCCACCCCGGAAATAGCTGCCTGATCCATGAGAATCACCCCAATCGGGCGGCTGCTTTTAGCGGCGGCACGGTAGAACTGCCCCGGGTCAGCATCAGCGTTCAGTGGATCTGGCCCCAGCTTCCCACGCACCACAGCAACCTCGTCCGGGGTGAGAGTACGGCAAACAGTGGGGCCCACAAGGTCAGCCCAACCATGCTCCGAGACGATACGGCAACGAGTAGTTGCTTTTGGCTGAGGAGGGCCAGAATACTCGGCGTGCTCCCCACCGCTGTATTCTTTCTCACCAATCTTGCGGGGCGCCCCAATACTTGAGGCGCCTGTGAACGACTCATCCCCGCCAAAACTCCAGTTGCCATAAATCCCCAGGTGCACGTTCAACGTCAATTCGTTGTCGAACCCAACAAAAAGATGCTTACCGTGCGCAAACGCCTGGGCAATACGTGCCCCATCAACCAGCGCAGCCCCTTCAGCGTAGCGGCCCTGCGGGCTAGTAACATGCACCCGCTCCCCGGTAAACACATCGTTGAATTGGCGGGCTATACGGTGAATAGAGTGGCCTTCAGGCACGCGCTTCTCCTTAGCGGTAGTGGCAAAAGTGGGGCGGGACTTATTTATTCGTCAATATGTTTGCCAGAGATCTTCCCGGTCTGTTCATATTCGCCAAGCTGCCCAATACGACGGGCGTGGCGTTCCTCCCCGCTCCAGGGGGTGCTGAGGAAAACTTTAATGATTTCCAACGCCTCATCCGGTGAATGCTGGCGCCCACCCACAGCAACCACTTGCGCATTATTATGATCGCGTGCGAGCGCCGCCGTACTGTGGTTCCATGCTAGAGCTGCGCGGATACCCTCAACCTTATTAGCCGCCATCTGCTCCCCGTTACCGGAGCCGCCAAGCACAATGCCAAGAGAATCAAGCCCGGCGTCACGGTCACGTTTCACCGCGAGAGCCGCGTTAATGCAGAAGCTGGGGTAATCATCCAGCGGGTCATATTCGGTGGGGCCGTGGTCGATCATCTCGTATCCTGCGGCGGTGAGTTTCTCAATCAGGTAGTGGCTCAGCTGCAGACCGGCGTGGTCGGTGGCGATGTGTACGCGCAAGGGAGGTTCTCCTATGATTGTGTGCCCGGCGGGGCTGCTGGTGACATGCTCACCCCAGGCCGCTGGTGCTGGCAGGTGCGGGGTGTGCCCTCATTAACTGTAGCGAATACAGCGTTATTCCTGTAACTGACAACATGCCGCAGACGGGCTTTTATGGGCGGGCCTGTGGGCAACAGTTTTTCGGGTGTTATCCCGCCGGGCATACGGTAAGATTGTGGTTTGAGGCACTGTTGCGTGGCTCTGTACCCCCACGCCCCAGAGAACCAGCTGACACCCGCGACATTGCGGGGCTAACAGCTGTGATGACGGTACCAAGACCATATACATTTTTAGAAAGGGAACCTATGCCCGGCCTGAACCTAACCCGCGATGAAGCGATTGAGCGTGCCGCAGTCATTAAGCGCGTGCACACCTACCGTATTGAGCTTGACCTGCCCAGTGACAAAGATGTTTTTACGTGTAAAACCGAGATCCGTTTTGACGCGGTACCTGGCGCATCCACGTTCATTGACGCTATCACCAGCACGGTGCGTTCGATTGAACTGAACGGTGAACAGCTGGATACCAGCCTAGCCGACGGGGAGCGCATTACCCTGCCGAACCTTGCCGCGCAGAACGTACTGGTGATTGACGCCGATATGTTCTACACCAACACCGGTGAGGGCCTGCACCGGTTTGTGGACCCGGTGGACGGGGAGGTGTACCTGTACTCGCAGTTTGAGGTACCGGACTCGCGCCGTGTTTTCCCCGTATTTGAGCAGCCGGATTTGAAAGCGGAGTTCGAGTTTATCGTGCGGGTGCCCACACCGTGGGTGGTGGTTTCTAACCAGCCCGAGGTGAAGATCGTGCCGAAAGACTGCGGGTGCGGCCGGGCACAAACCTGGTATTTCAAGCCGACCCCGCGTATCTCCTCCTACATTACGGCGATCGTGGCTGGCCCGTACGAGAAAGTCACCAGCGAACTCACGAACTCTGAGGGGCGTGTTATCCCCCTGGGTGTGTACGCCCGTAAGTCACTCATGCCGTTCGTAGACGCCGACGACGTGTTCGAGCTGACCCGCCAAGGGTTCGAGTTCTACGAAGAGCAGTTCAAAACCCCGTACCCGTTTGAGAAGTACGATCAGCTGTTCGTTCCCGAGTTCAACGCTGGTGCAATGGAAAACGCCGGGTGCGTGACCTACCTTGAGGCGTACGTCTTCCGGTCCAAGGTGGCCGAGGCACTGCGTGAGCGCCGCGCCATTACGGTGCTGCACGAGCTGGCGCACATGTGGTTCGGTGACCTGGTGACCATGCAGTGGTGGAACGACCTGTGGCTGAACGAGTCGTTTGCCGAGTTCATGTCTACACTGGCGGCAGCCGAAAACACCCGGTACGCGAAAGAAGCCTGGGCCACGTTCGCGGCCTCAGAGAAAACCTGGGCGTACCGGCAGGACCAGCTCTCCTCAACCCACCCGATCGTGGCCGAAATCCGTGACCTGCAGGATGTGCAGGTGAACTTTGACGGTATCACCTACGCGAAGGGCGCCTCGGTGCTGCGGCAGATGGTGGCGTGGGTTGGCCAGGAGAATTTCATGGCGGCCCTCAAAGAGTATTTCACCAAGCACGCCTGGGGCAACACGGTACTGGACGACCTGCTGGTTGAGCTTGAGAAAACTTCGGGGCGGGACGTGCGCGCATGGAGCGCCAAGTGGCTGGAAACCGCCGGGGTGAACACCCTCACTGTTGAGGTTGCTGACGATGCGGAAGGGAACATTACGTCCCTGGGCGTGCGCCAGTCATATGCTGAAGGGTTTGAGACCCTGCGCCCGCACCGTGCAGTCATTGGTTTCTACAACCTGACAGACGGCAAGCTGACCCGCACCGACCGCATTGAGCTTGATATTGATGGGGAACTAACCGAGGTTACTGAAGCTGTGGGGAAGAAACGCCCCGATCTGCTGCTGCTGAACGACGAAGATTTGGCGTACGCGAAGGTGCGCCTGGATGAGCGTTCCATCGAAACCGCCGTGAAGCACCTGGGCGACATTGATTCGTCAGTGGCGCGCGGCGTGGTGTGGGGCTCCCTGTGGGATACTGTGCGCGATGCGCAGATGCCCGCCCGCCAGTACGTTGAGCTGGTGCTGAACAATATTGGGCAGGAGACGAACTCCACGGCGATGCGCACCCAGCTGCTGGGCCTCTCAACGGCGCTACGCACGTTCGTGAACCCCCAGTTTAGGGACGAGACCCGCGAATACGCAGCCGACAGGCTGTGGCAGCTGGTGCTGGCGGCAGAACCGGATTCGGATGCGCAGCTGCAGCTGGTGCAGGCGTTCGTTAACCAGACCCGCACCGCTGAACAGTACGAGAACGTGCAGCGCCTCTTCGACGGGTCGATCACCCTCGACGGCCTGGAAATTGATACGGACCTGCGGTGGAACCTGCTGTGCCGCCTGGCAACCGGCGGGCGGGCCACCAGTGAGCAGATTGCGGCCGAGCTGGAGCGCGATAACACCGCAAACGGCCAGCAGTACGCGGCGCAGGCGTACGCATCGTTCCCCACCGCCGAGGCTAAGGCAGAGTACTGGGAGAAGATCATGGTGACCGGTGAACTGTCAAACATGATCCAGCGGTACGCCATTGCCGGGTTTAAGGCTGGCGAGAAAGAACTGACCGAGCAGTATATTGAGCCATACTTTGAGCTGGTTGAGGGCGTGTGGCGTTCCCGTTCGCACGAGATTTCTTTGCAGATTATTAGCGGCATGTACCCCTCAGAGCCGACCGCCGAACTGCTGGAACGCACCGAAACTTATTTGGCGTCATTGCCTGAGGACGCGGCGGCGCTGCGCCGGCAGATTGCGGAGGCGCGCGACGGCGTGGCTCGTGCCCTGAAGGTTCAGGCGGCTGATATTTAACCCCAACACACCCGGCATTCTCGCAGAGAAATTTTGGGGCTGAAAACGCCTAAACGTTCTTCCCCAAAAGGTGCCATAGAAATAACGGGTTACCAACGCAAAACCCCTCACTCCCCCGTTCTTCCATGAAGAAAAACCTGGGAGTGAGGGGTTTAACATGCGCGTTATTCTATTAACGGTTCCCGCCGATAGCCTCCTAGACATCTGCCATAATAAAAGAGTTTTATTCCCTTTTAGAGGAGCATAATGTCTGCGCCGACATACTATGATCGTTCACATGTGCAGGGAGAGTTAAACCGTTTCGCCCACCAGTGGCGGCAGAAACTCAATCAGCATAAGAGCGCTTCTAGAAAGAATTTTGAAATTCGCTGTCGGGCAGGTCAGGGACAGGTAGGTCGATGGTGTTGCCCCTGGGGGTCAGGTACGGGACGGTGAATTGCTTGTTGAATGCCACGTGAGGGCTTCCCTTCTTGCGAAGGGAGACCTCGTTGAGGGCAACCGACGAGAGACCGTGGTGTTAAGCGCAAACAGTGACGGGCACCAACCCGACCCGGGGTGAACCCGGATACAGGTGGTGCCCGTCAAGCGCTCAACGGAGGTCTCCCGAATACGGTTGAAAAACGCATGCGGGTGTAGAAGTGAGACGGCCGGCCGGTGACCGGTCCGGATCTGGCCGCCACGAAGGTGGAGACTGTCCTGCCGGATGACGTCTGGCCGCCAGGACAGTCGTGAGGGCTACTTGCCCTTACGCGGCTTGGCCTGAGCCAACGCCGAGGCTGCGATCGACTTCATCTTGGCCGAGGTGCGACCGTCGCGCAGCAGTGCCGACGCCTTCTTGGCGACCGGTCGAGACGTCTGCTTCGTGTTACGGGTTCCCATGTCTCTTCTCACCTCCTCGCGCCACGTTCGTGTACTTGCTGTTCAGAAACGTGCACATCGAGGTAGAATCGACATATCTTCATCCGAAGAACTGCACTCGGCTTCTGAACCTGTTTTCACGGTAGAAAAACGAGTCGCTAACACATGAGACGAGACAAGACGACAGAAGACGGAGAGGAGACGAGATGGCAGCATCTTCTGACCCCCGCTATGCGCTGGGCGCTTTCTGTCAAACCGTCCACCCCTTCATGTCAGGCGTCGCCCGGACAAAAACTGGCTTCATGATGGACTTCTTCGACATGGTGATGGATCAGGAAACTGTCTTTATCGAAACGTCCGCGCACGAAAAGAAGAGAAAACCGGGGAAGACATCGATTGCAGCCGAAGTGTGGGCTGGGATTAACAAGACCGACCTTGTGCGATTCTTCAACGGGCAAAGAAAGCTGCCTGATTGGAAGGCCAAAGACTTCCATCTTCATCTCGACACGAGCAAGGTGGAACAACTCTGTGACCCTATCGGGATCGACGCGCTCGTCACGTTCCAAACACAGCTGATGATGGCCAACATCAATGTGCAAGATGTAGGGCAAATCCCTTCAGCTGTGGGTCAATGGCTGAAAGCGATCCTGTGGGAAAATAGTAAGGATCGGGATCTGCTTGCCGACGGTTTTGCCCCGCAGCCGCAACTGGACTTGTTTACCAACCTGCCGTTAGCCGAAGGCAGGATTAGTGGTGGCAAGCTTCATTTGGGGACTTCTTCGCTGCCGTGGAGTCCCGCCCCGAAAATTCCTGACTCGCCTGACCCTTTGCTCGAATCCGGTTACACCACACAGATGTACGCTGCTCTCGCGGAACACCTAAGAATCTCAGTCACTGATATCAGTGACCTACCGGATCAATACCAGAAGGTGTTTTCTCGACAGCGTGGGCATTTCTGGGATGCGGAAGGGGTCCGTCGAAACCTCCGGGATCTCATCTCCACTGGAGAGCAGGAGTTCTCTGCGATGAAGGAAGACCTGTTCGACGGGGTCGTCGAAATCTGCGAGGTCGTCCCCACTGACACGAAGGGAGAAACCGACTAGATGACCGCTCAACGCCTGCAGCTCACCTGGTACAACAAGGACAAGGCTCTCATCCCCACTGAGACCGGGAAGTACGGCTACACGTGGGTTGACCCCTCTGATCCGCGCTACTGCGAAACCCACACCCTCGTGCTGGACGACTACGTGCAAGGTGCGCAGACACCAAAGTCTGATGATTTTGCCTACTCCGAACGAGCCGACCTTGAGCCCCAGGACGACAACTTGCTCATTTTGGGCGAATCCGGCGATGTGCTCGAAGCCCTCACTAGAGTGCCCGAACTAGCCAAGAAGTATGTGGGTCAGGTGAAGCTGATCTACATTGATCCGCCGTTTAACACCGCGCAAACATTCGCCAGTTACGAGGACAACCTAGAGCACTCCATCTGGCTGACCATGATGCGCGACCGGCTGCTCCACATGAAGAAGCTGCTTGCGAAAGATGGATCAATCTGGGTGCACCTGGATGATGTGGAGGCGCACCGTATGCGCCTCCTCATGGACGAGGTGTTTGGTGCGGGGAATTTTCAAGCAGAAATTGTTTGGCAAAAGGCTGACTCCCCTCGGCGTGGTTTGGGTTTCTCGGTGGACCAGGATTTCATTATCGTTTACCGCCGTAGCGAGGCCTTCGAGCCAAACACGGCTCTTCGCACAGCAGCCGACAACGCCCGCTTCTCTAATCCGGACAATGACCCCCTCGGACCTTGGTGGGACGGTGACCCATCGGGTAATCATGGCGACGGCTCGGGAGGCATGTGCTATGCGATCCAGAACCCCCTGACAGGGGAAATGATGCGCCCTCCTAAAGGTGCCAGTTGGCGATATTCGCAACAGCGCATTCTTGACGGCTTGCAGGGGTGGGTTCCGTATCGGCTGGAGAATCTTCATGACGCTGATTGGCGTGCCAGCAATGAGGGAGTACCTAGAGATAAGGCGTCCGATGATGTGTGTGCGCTAGTTTTGGATGTTCCACTCGATGAAGCACGTAAGCGGGTGGCCGCACGACGCATTTCAGGCAATCCGCTCCCGGAGATTCTGATCCGTTCGACGGGAGGAATCGGACGTAAGGCGTATATTCCCACCGAGGGAAACAATCCTCGCACATGGTGGGAAAACAAGGATGTCGGCCACAATCGCGCTGCCAAGTCCGAGCTGAAAGCTCTGTTTCCAGCATTGACGCCATTTGACACTCCGAAACCGGAGCGTCTTCTGGAGCGGATTCTTCACACCGGCTCCAGTCCTGGCGACATCGTGTTGGATGTGTTCGGCGGCTCTGGCACCACCGCTGCAGTTGCTCAGAAGATGGGTCGGCGTTGGGTCACGTGCGAATTGCTGGAGTCGACGTTCACCACGTTCACGCGTCCCCGTCTGGAGAAGGTCGTCAACGACCAAGACCCTGGTGGAATTACGCGCACGAAGGGCGAACGGGTCGACGCGACGGAAGACGGACTTCCTGATGGAGTCTCGCCGGAGGACGCCGCGAAATTCACGAGCGTGCTCAACAAGCTGATCAAGGACGACCCGGAACTAAAGAAGAGCGTCGAGGTGAAGACACTGAAGGCTGCATCGAAGACCAGACGCACGAAGGAAGTGGTGAACTGGCGTGGTGGGGGCGGATTCCAGGTGGCCCACCTTTCGCCTGCGTGTTTCGACTACACCCCTGAACTGGACCGGGTGATGCTAACGGCGGCCGCGACCGGACAGGCTCTGATCGAGTCGGTGGCTGCCAACCTCGGGTTCACACTGTTGCACCCGAACGATGACTACATTTTTGATGCCCGCCATGGCAATGCCTTGCTGAAGGTGGTGGAGGGTGTCGCCACGACCGAAATCGTCGACTGGCTGGCCTCCCAAGTTCAACCCGGAGAGACGATCGTGCTAGCAGCAACCACCGCGATGGACGGGGTCCGCCAGCATCTACGCCGTGCGGTGAAGGGGTCGCGGGTGGTCACATTGCCCGATGATGTGTTCCGTTACAGCGAGGGTGGTGACCAGTGATGGCGACCAGGCTCAACATCAGTTTTGACTCCGACATGCTGGAGTCGATCAGTGCCGAGTTCGACCTACGTGCTCCGAACAAGGAAGCACTGCGCCAGCTGGTTTTCACCCTGGACGGCGACT